>ERZ1026792.69-NODE-69-length-119891-cov-7.180998_pt1 | contig 119891 bp, 110 predicted proteins | sample MGYA00520884_ERZ1026792 | MGnify/ENA primary metagenome ERZ1026792 (study PRJEB33270, sample SAMEA104284473) | anaerobic digester metagenome | biome: Anaerobic digester microbiome; feature: mesophilic sludge digester; material: Anaerobic digester biomass | place...
GCCGGTGACCGACAGCAAGGGCAACGTCCAGCCCGACCCCGACCTGCGCGACAACGAGAACGTCCCGCTCCCCACCAAGCCGGTCACCTACGAGGCCGACGTCGACGGACGGCTCCAGACCATCGAGTACCGCAGCGCCATCGACGACTACATGACCGCCGAGGTGCACCCCTACGTGCCCGACGCCTGGGTGGACCACGACAAGACCAAGATCGGCTACGAGATCCCCCTCACTCGGCACTTCTACACCTACACGCCGCCCCGTGCTCTGGAAGAGATCGACGCCGAGATCAAGCAACTCGAATCCGAGATCCAAGAACTCCTCGCCGAGGTGACCGAGTGAGCAAATGGCCTCGAGCGCAGATCCGCTATGTCGCCCATCTCGGCACCGGACACACGCCAAGCCGTTCGGTTGAGGAGTACTGGGATGACTGCGACATCCCATGGCTAACCCTCGCCGATGTTGGACAACTCCGAACTGGCACCGTCGATGTGGTGTCGAGCACGAACGAGAAGATCAGCGAGCTTGGTATAGCCAACTCCTCGGCCGTCGTGCATCCGGCAGGGACCGTGGCGATGTCTAGGACGGCGTCAGTTGGCTACTCCTGCATTCTCGGTGCGGACATGGCTACGAGCCAGGACTACGTGACGTGGACGTGCGGGCCTCGCCTGTTCCCGAAGTTTCTTCTGTGGGTATTACGTGGCGAACGAGAGACGATCATCGGTCGTATGCAGGGGTCGACCCACAAAACCATCTACATGCCCGACGTCGAGCAGATGTCGACGCCCCTTCCACCCGTTGACACGCAGAAGGCGATTGCCGAGTACCTCGGCACCGAGACCGCCCGCATCGACGCCCTCATCACGAAGAAGCGCCGCATGATCGACCTCCTCGAGGAGCAGGTCCACGCTCAGGTCTTCGCAGCAGTGAGCGGCAGGCTCACCGCCGGTTCCGCTCCACGCAAGCACACACAGATCCCGTGGTTGGACACCATTCCGAGCCACTGGGGTAGCCCATGGCTCGGAGCAAACCACACGACGCAGTTGGGCAAGATGCTCAGCGCCTCTGTGGCATCTGGCCCAGAGCAGTATCCGTACGTGAAGAATACCAATGTCCAATGGGACCGGTTCGATCTCACCGACCTTCCGACCATGACGTTCGATGCGAGCGATCGGGTCCGCTGCAACCTGGATGAGGGAGACCTTCTGGTATGCGAAGGCGGAGAGGTGGGCCGTGCGGCCGTCTGGCCTGGAGCCCCGAAAGACGTCTTCTTCCAGAAGGCGATTCACCGGGTCCGACCGGTCAGTGAGGCCGAGCCCAGGTACACGATGTACTGCCTCTGGGCAGCAGCGAACATGAACGTCTTCGCAGTCGAAGGAAATCAAGCAACCATCGTTCACCTGACCGGAGAGAAACTGCGCGAGCATCGCTTCCCATGGCCCCCACTCGCCGAACAGCGGGAGATCGTGCGACACCTGGATCAATCACGCGCAAAGGTCGAAGGCATGGTTGAACGGTTGACCAAGCAAATCGACCTGCTTGCTGAGCGGCGGCAGGCGTTGATCACCGCTGCCGTGACCGGCGAGCTGGAGATCCCGGGAGTGGCGGCATGAGCAACGTGGACGAGGCAGCGTTTGAGCAGTTCATCTGCGACTGGCTGGTGGGGTCGGGCGGCTACGACGCCGTGAAGATCGGCAATCCGAAGGAACCGCAGCAGGACTTCGATGTGGTCCGAGCGCTGGACACGTTCGAGTTGTTCCAGTTCATCGATGCCACCCAGCGACCTGAATGGGACAAGTTGGTCACGCTCTATGGCGGCGACATCACCAAGGCCCAGAAGGGCCTCGCCGACCGGGTGGCCAAAGAGCAAGACAAACGGGGCACGGTGGACGTGCTGCGCCACGGGGTGGTCGACTTAGGCCAGACGATCAAGCTGGCGTTCTTCCGGCCGGCGTCCGGCCTGTCGCCAGAGCTGATCGAGCGCTACGGCAAGAACCGGCTGACCGTCACCCGGCAGCTCCCCTACGAGGCGGGCTCCACCAAGACGCTGGACCTCTGCCTGTTCGTCAACGGGGTGCCGGTGGCCACTGCCGAGTTGAAGAACCACCTGACTGGGCAAACGGTGGCGCAGGCCGTCGAGCAGTACCGCACCGATCGGGATCCCAAGAACACGCTGCTGAAGCGGGCGGTGGTGCACTTTGCCGTCGACACCGAGCAGGCGGCGATGACCACGCGCCTGGCGGGCAAGGCGACCCGGTTCCTTCCGTTCAACCGGGGCCACGACCTGGGTGCGGGCAATCCGCCCAACCCGGACGGGCACCGCACCGCCTACCTGTGGGAACGGGTGTGGCAGCGCGACGCGTGGCTGGACCTGCTGAACCGCTTCGTCCACGTGGAGCCCACCCCGAAGGGATCGAAGAAGCAGGCGCCGCTGACGATCTTCCCCCGCTTCCACCAGTGGGACGCAGTGCTGGCCATGACTAACGCCGCCCGCAGCAACGGGGCCGGTGACGACTACCTGGTGGAGCACTCGGCCGGGTCGGGCAAGAGCAACACGATCGCCTGGCTGGCGCACCGGCTGTCGTCGCTGCACAACGACGCCGACGAGAAGGTGTTCGACAAGGTGGTGGTGATCACCGACCGGCGGGTGCTCGACAAGCAGCTGCAGGACACCGTTCACCAGTTTGAGCACGTGCACGGCGTGGTGCAGCGCATCGACGAGGACTCCACCCAGCTGGCCGAGGCGCTGACCGGCCAGCAGGCCCGCATCATCATCACGACGCTGCAGAAGTTCCCCTACGTCACCGAGAAGATCGACTCGCTCCCCGACCGCACGTATGCGGTGATCGTGGACGAGGCCCACAGCAGCCAGACCGGCGAGTCGGCCACCAAGCTGAAAGAGGTGCTGGGTTCGGCGGACGGCGCCGCGGCGCCGGACGAGCTGACCGACCCGGCCGAGGATGCGCTTGCCGCTGCCGTGGCCGCCCGGGGCAAGCAGCCCAACCTGTCGTTCTTTGCGTTCACCGCCACACCGAAGGCCCGCACGCTGGAGCTGTTCGGCCGGTTGGATCGCGGCACTGGGCGGCACGTGCCGTTTCACCTGTACTCGATGCGTCAGGCGATCGAGGAGGGGTTCATCCTCGACGTGCTGGCCAGCTACGTCACCTACAAGACCTACTGGAACATCGAGAACACCACGCCGGACGACCCCGACTTCGACCCGGGCAAAGCCCGCGCGGCGATCGCCAAGTTTGTGGCGTTGCACGAGCACACGCTGGCCCAGAAGGCCGAGGTGATCGTCGAGCACTTCCGGGAGAACGTCGCCCATCGCATCGGGGGCATGGCCAAGGCGATGGTGGTGACGTCGTCGCGGGAGCACGCCGCCCGTTATGTGCTGGCGCTGCGCAAGTACGTGAACGACAAGGGCTACACCGACGTCGGGGTGCTGGTGGCGTTCTCGGGCACGTTGGATCTGGACGGTGGCACCGAGACCGAGTCGTCGATGAACGGCTTCCCCGACAGCCAGACCCCCGCCGAGTTCGACGGCGGCGAGTGGCAGATCCTGGTGGTGGCCGAGAAGTACCAGACCGGGTTCGACCAGCCGAAGCTGTATGCGATGTACGTCGACAAGCCGCTGAACGGCCTGGCCGCCGTGCAGACGCTGTCGCGTCTCAACCGCACCTACGACCGGGATGGGGTGCGCAAAGACGGCACGTTCGTGCTGGACTTTCGCAACGACGCCGACGACATCCGGGCGGCGTTCGAGCCCTGGTACGGCGAGACGGTGGCGCCGCCGACCGACCCCAACCTGCTCTACGACACCCGCCATGCGCTGGACGAGTTTGGGGTGCTGTGGCCAGAAGAGATCGAACGGACCGTCGACCTGCTGCTGGCCAAGGGCGCCACGGTGACCCAGCGGGTCCACGCAGCGCTGGCGCCGGCGATCGACCGGTTTCTCTACGACCTCGAGGAGGACGAACAGGAGCGGTTCCGCGACGACCTGGGCCGCTTCGTGCGCACCTACGCGTTTCTGTCGCAGGTGGTGGCGTTCACCGACATCAAGTTGGAGCGGGACTACCTGTACTGCAAGGCCCTCGCTGCGTTCGTGAAGGCCGACGGCTCGGTGGCGGTGCACCCCGACGTGGAGCTGACCCACCTGAAGCTGGAGCAGACCTTCGAGGGGTCGGTCACCCTGGACGGCACCGTCGGCGAGGTGGTGTCGATCTTCGGTGGCACCGGCAAGATGCACGAGCCCGAACCCGAGCCGCTGTCCAACATCATCGCCATGCTGAACGAGCGCTTCGGCACCAGCTGGGACCCCAAGGATCGGGTGTTCTACGACACGGTCGCCGAGAAGCTGATCGAGCGCAGCGACATCCAACAGCAGGCGTCAGCCAACAGCCCCGAGAACTTCGGGCTGATCCTGGCCAAAGAGTTCCAGTCGGGCGTGCTCGACCAGCTGGGCACCTCCGAGGACATGGCGCTGGCCTACATCGACAACACCGAACTACAGGGCGAGGTGCTGAAGGCGTACCTGCCGTTCATCCAGGGGAAGGCCAAGGTGGCCCATCAGGAGCACTGCGACGTGACCGAGCTGCTCGGCCCCGACCGCGAGTCCTCGCACCTGGAGTACAAGGCCACCCTCCGCACCCATCAGGACTCGGGCGAGACGTTCAAGCCGCTGGAGAGCGCCTCGTTGAAGACGATCGCTGCGTTCATGAACGGTCGGGAGGGCGGCACGTTGCTGATCGGCGTGTCGGACGACGGCACCATCCACGGGCTGGACAGCGACTACGCCAACCGGTCCAAGCAGGACCAAGACCCACGGGACTGGTTCCAACAGCACCTGTCCAACATCATCTCGACGTCGATGGGCGACGCTGCGGTCACCAACGTGCGGGCGCAGATGCACCACGTGGATGGCCACGACATCTGCCGGGTGCAGGTGGACCCCTCGGGGTTCCCCGTCGACGCCACCGTGATCAAGCAGAAGCCCGGTGGCCCCAAAGAGAAGGTCACCGAGTTCTACGTGCGAGGACTCAACGGCACCAAAGCCCTCGACGTGGTGGAGAAGCAGAAGTACATCGCCCAACGCTGGCCCGGCACCCCTGAAGCCTCCTGATGTGAGGGTCGAGGCGAGTTGCGCTCATCGCCTGGGTTGGTCGGGAGGGGGTGGTATTCGGGGAGCCGGCAGCTTCTCAGAGGCGGACCCAATCACGCTTGTCACGAGGCTTGCGATCACGTCAAGCTCTCTGCGTGAGGGCTCGACAAGGTCGGCCGGGTAGTTGATGTCGTGGCGCAGCTGCCGCAATTGATCGAGTTGTGCGTGGCCCTTCGTGTCCACGATCCCGATGGCGAGTGCGTAGTCGACGACTGCCTCGTGGGCGCCAGGAGCGTTGCGAAATCGGTATCCGTTGAGGGTGGCGATCGCCGTGACCGAGAGTCGGGCGGCTTCGTGGAAGTTCGACACGGCCGGCAACGACAGTCCCGTTTCGAGGCCGAGCTCCGCAAGCGTCTGGAACGAGCGTGCTTCTAGCAGGGTTCGACGGGCGGCTGATCGGTTCTCAGCACTCCGAGCCACCAATTGATGCATCTGATCGCGTTCGATCGCGGCGAGTGGAACCGGCCGGTCACCTCGCATGTTGGCGCCTCAGCACCGGGATCGAGTGCTGGCGCAGTTCGGCAAGTCGTTCGTTGTCGGGTTCGACGACGAACTGGTCGATCTTTGCACCGGTGCTCGCTTCGAGCCGCAGCCGTTCCTCGGCGAGATCGAAGCGAGTGAGGGAGTCGGCGACGATCGCTATGTCGATGTCGTTTGGCGGAGGGCCGGAGATGCCGTTGACGCGATCGGCCCATGATCCAAAAATGAAGACCTCGTCGATCTCGGGACGGCCGTCGTACTCGGCGATCAGCACGGGAACGATGCCTCCTACATACGCCAGCAGCTGTCGCAGGGCCGGGGCGAATGGCAGGTCATCGGCCGGCACGGCGACCTGGCCGGTACCGACGATCTCGGTTCGGATGAGTCCTGACCCTTCCAGCCTGGCGAGTTCGCGGGCCACGGTCGACTGCGGAATGCCGAGTCGCCGTGCCAGTTCCGCGCCGGTTGCCGGCACGCCGTGAAAAATTTCAGCGAGTAGCCGCATCTGTTGTGCTGACCTGAACAGCGGTAGCAGGGCAGAACTCGGCATCGCCATGCGGCGCAACATACACCCGCATTATGGGTAGATCAACCCGTAATGTGGGTAGCGGCGACCCGACCGGGTTCACTCATCAAGCAGAGCCCCGGCGTACCAAGGAGAAGGTCACCGGGTTCTACGTTCGGGGCCTCAACGGCACCAAGGCCCTCGACGTGGTCGAGAAGCAGAAGTACATCGCCCAACGCCGGCCCGGCACGCCCGACGACGCTTAGGAAGCCGCTTCGACGCTACCTGCCCCGCTCGGAGGACGACGGAAGATGCCTTGCTCGTACGCGTCAGCCTCCGCTTCCAGCGCGTGGGTCGTGGCATGGCGACCATCGATGATGACTGCCTGGCCGTTCGGGTCATAGAGCCGACCATCCGAGTCGGCGAGCATGTCGCCATAGGGATAGAGCGGGTTCGACGGCGTCGGTTTGGGTGCGGTCTTTGTGGAGCTCATGAGGGACCTCGCAGTGTGCTCGGGCGGAGCTTCATCGAGTGAATCACCCGGTAGCCAGTATCGGTCGTGAGGTAGACGATTTCCAGTAGCTGTCCATCCCGGGCTGGACCGATGACCAAGATGCGCTCAGCGGGCCGGGCTGGTGGCTCCGGCGCTAAGGGCCAGTAATCAAGCAGAGCCCGGCGGCCCCAACGAGAAGGGCACCGAGCTCTACGTGCGCGGCCTGAACGGCACCAAGGCCCTCGACGAGGTCGAGAAGCAGAAGTACATCGCCCAACGCTGGCCCGGCACTCCCGACATCGCCTGACGAGCTCCTCACTTCCGGGCGCCGCCAGCGGCCCCGGGTACCACGTCGGTCTACGCCTGACGCTGCGTGTACCTACGATGCCGCTGGCATCGGCCCGTATTTCTGTTGTGCGGCCCGCTTGCTCACTCCGAGCATGGTTGCGATCTCCGACCAGCTCCGGCCGTCCAACCTTGCATTCCGCACGACCGCCCAGAGTTCCTTATCTACAGCATCGCGCCGGTCGACGACCTCGGCGATGGCCCGCAGCGAAGCGGTATCGACCTCCTGGAGATCTTCAAACTCGACCGAGTCCGCCCACGCTTCCAACGCCGCCGCTTGATCTTCTCGTGACTTTGTCATGGCCTCCACATCATCGGTCTCAAAGGTGCGCCAGTGGTTTCGATAGGCGTGGATCATGTCGTGTTCAGCGACACCGTGCTTGCGTGCGCTCGCCACATCCTGATGCGAACAACCGTCGATCTCGATCCCGAGCTTCATGCCGAAGCCCAGGCCTACGCGCGGCGACGCCGCCGCGTGTCGCTGAGTTCGCTCGTCAACGAGGCGCTCCGCAAATCGCTTCGGCCCGTGCCACTGGTGGAGCGCGACGCTGTGACCGGCTTGGGCGTGGTCCAACTCGGCTACCCCGTGAGTTCCGAAGATGTAGCGGATGCCCTCGACGGCTGACGCGCTACTCCTCGACGCCAACGTGCTGATCGCCGCCACCATCGCCGATCACGAACACCATGAGCGGGCGCGCCAGTTGCTCGGCGACAGCCGACGATTCGCAACCTCCCCATCGACCCAGGGTTCACCGATCCGGTACCTGGTTCGAGTCGTTCTGCGATGAGCTCACTGCCCCTGCGGAAGCTTCATGCCGAGGATGGCAGATCCACCACGAACAGGATGGCAGATCCACCACGGGTACAGTGGCAGATCCACCACGTCAACGGTTGAAACACCCTAGGTGCCTGATGAATCTGCCTTCTTACCTCGACCGACGAGCCGCCCCTTTGGTGACCGAGGCGCTGGGCGACACGCGCGTGGTCGTCGTGATCGGGGCACGCCAGGCCGGCAAGAGCACGTTGGTCCACGAGGTGTCACGAGACATCTCCAACGTTCGGGAGCGCCGCCTGGACCGCCCCAACGAACTCCAGGCGGCGACCGCAGACCCGGTCGCCTTCGTTGAGCATGACGGCCTGCTGGTGGTGGACGAGATCCAACGAGCTCCTGAGCTGCTGCTTCCCATCAAGGCTCGGGTCGATGTTGATCAGCGCCCGGGCCAATACATCCTGACGGGCTCTGCGCGGCTGCTCGGGTTGCGCAACGTTCCCGACGCTCTGGTCGGACGCACCGAAACCGTGGAGCTGTGGCCATTCTCTCAAGGCGAGTTGGATGGATCGCCCGACGAATGGGTAGACCGCGTCTTTGACGTTTCGCCGGACTGGCGGAGCCCGGAAGTGTTGGAGCGCACCGACTACTTGGAGCGGTCCGTCCGGGGAGGCTTTCCCGAAGCCGTCCGTCGGCAGGGCCGCCGTCGAGAGCGATTCTTCGAGTCCTACGTCAACGATCTCCTCGACCGGGACGTCACCCAGTTGGCTGACATTCAACGCCGCTCTGATCTCCATCGGCTCTTGAGGCTCGTAGCAGACTCGATGGCTCAGCCGATGGTGATTGCCCGAGTGAGCTCTGCCCTCCAACTTCCCGAATCCACGACCCGCCGCTATCTCTCACTGTTCGAGGAGGTCTTCCTGATTAAGCGGTTGCCCGCATGGTCGGCCACCGCCACCAAGCGGGCATCGCGGACGCCGAAGACGCTGTTCGTCGACACCGGTATTGGGTCGCACTTGGCCGGGCTGGGGCTCGGCCGTCTGCAACGGGATGAGGCGCTGGCCGGTCCTGTATTGGAGAACCTGGTGCTATCGGAGCTTGCCAAGCAGATTTCCTGGTCGTTAACCCGGCCATGGCTTGGTCACTATCGCACCCGTGACGGGGATGAGGTCGACGGTGTTCTGGAAGCCCCGGACGGACGCATCGTTGGCATTGAGGTCAAGTCCGCTAGGTCGGTTCGGTCCGAAGACTTCCGCGGTCTCAAGCACCTTCAAAGCCGAGTGCCCCAGCGCTTCCATCACGGCGTGGTCTTGTACACCGGCGACGAGGTGCTGTCGTTTGGGGCTGGACTCACCGCCCAGCCGATCAGCTCGCTTTGGGCCTGAGCTGCTGACCGAGGTCAAGGCGCCCTTGCTACTTGAACCCGCGTATCGGCTTCGGCTCGTGACGCGCTCGTCAGTTTGTGGAGCTTCGGCTAGTCAGTTTGTGGAGCTTGCTCGGTCAGAGACCCAGCGCTGCTCGCAGGCGGGCGGGACTCATGCCGACGCCGCCATCGTCCATCTCGGGGAACGAGGCCAGAAGCCGTATGAGGTCCTCGCGAGCGATCGGGTCGGCGGCAGCTTCCCGGGGCGTGCGGCCACCCAGCGCCGGAATAGTGGAATCCAGCCATTCCGTTTCGTAGGTCGCCATGTGGGCCTCAATCGCCGCCCGGATCTCGGGGTTGGCGAGCATCTCGGCCTGATTGGGCAGCTCGGGCGGATCGTTCTCGTCGAACTCGTCCAAGGCGCTCACCTTGGTACTGAGGTGGACCGCATCCGGAACGTGCTCGGCGATCAACTCCAGGAGTTCCCCGGCCCGCTCGACCGAGTTGGTGCTGCCCAACATCGTGTCGCCGTCCAGCTGGATCGACGCGACGAGCGCATTCGATTGGTTGGCGGTGTCCCGCACCAACGTCCAGCTGTCTCCATCGTCGGTGAGACCTGCCCGACCCAAAGCCTCAGCCACGTCGGCGCCGTCGGGCAGCGACCAGGTGACTTCGGTCGGCTCCATCTCATGGCCATCGGTGTTACGGATTTCCGGCGCACGGTGCATCGAACCGAGCAACTCCATCAGGGCGTCGGGGTCCTTGTCGTCAAGTACCGACAACGCAGCCTGCACGAGATCTGGTCGGAGCGCCATAAACCCCGAGAATGCACGGTAGATGTCCCCGACCGGCAGAGGGCGACCGATCAGGAGGCTACCGGGCCTCGACATCGGGTTATCGTCCACGTTGACGACCTCGATCATCTCGCCGGTGCCAAGATCGCGAAGCTCGATAGAGCCCGGACTGGTCGATTCGACCTCGAACACTGTGCGGTCGACCAGCATCCACTGCTGAGCGAGAAGCACCTCGTCGTCGGGGAGAGTCGATAGTCGTCCGTCAAGGAAGCCCTGCTCGAACTCCTCTTCGTGGAGCACGACGTCGGAGATCAACGGCGCCTTGATCATCTCGGCCCAGAGTGAGGGTTCGCCCATGACATCGGTCAGAACCCCAGCGAGCGAATCGATCTCGTCGTCCGCCTGCTCACGCGCAAATCGAACCATCTTGTGATACAGCCAAAGTGAGCGATCTTCGATCGGGTGCAGCTCGCGCCCGAGGTGACACACCTTGTACTTGCGGCCCGACCCGCATGGACAGCGCTCGTTGCGGCGAGCCATCGGCGGCGGAGTGTTGTCCGCCCAGACCTCGATCTCGTCCTGAAGGTCGTCGATGACCTTGCGGTAGGTGTGCGGCAGCAGGGTGAGCTTGGGGAGGTCTTCGACCAACCGTTCGGCTTCCCGCAGGAGCTTCTGTGCCTCCTTGGCCTGGCTGCGAGCGATGGCGAGCCGGGCGCGGTCGATCAGTACCGGGAGATAGCCGGTGCTGCCGGGCAGGTCATCGAGCACCACTGCCGCGGAATCGATATCGCCGAGGACGAGATCGCAGTGGGCCACCAGCCACCGCATGGCCCAGCTGGTCGGGTCGTCCTCGAAGAGCGCCGCGACCGTCGCCGCCAAGCCCCTGGCGGCTTCGCATCCCTCGGTTTCGGAGCATTCGTACGCGACGACCGTGGCGATCGACTTTCGTTCGAGCAGGGCCTCGAACATCACCGGAGACGTCTCCTGCTCGTCGGGAGTTGCCCCGAACGCCATCGGGCTCTCCACGGCATAAAGCCCGATGGCGCCCAGCAGAATCTGTGCTCCCAGCGCGTCGTCGGCGTCGACGCCCCATCGGAACATCAATTGGCGTTCCCTGTCCGCGTCGGCGAGCACCTCGGGATCCAGATCGGCGGGCACGACCGAGCGCCGCTCGACCCGCAGACCCGCAGCGGCGAGAAGATCGGTCGACGATGGCAGCGGCTCGCCCGCCATCAGCGAATGATCGGCACGAATGGCCTCGTGGAGCACGGTCGACACCTGGCTCCGCATCACGTCAACCACCTCGTCGCTACCGTGGGGCTGGTACTGCTGGTGATCGGCGACGGCGTAAAACGCCGTCCGCGCTGCGGCGGCGCGATCGGGATCGACTTCGGGTGGGCCGACGAGTTGCTCGATCACGAGCTTGCCCTGACGGACCCGGAACGCCACCCACGAGTCGGAGAACGCATCAAGCCATCCGTCGGGGCCCACCACGACGTCGGTGTCGACGTCGTCGATCATCCAGCCGTCGCTCTGGATGTCACCGATCCGCTCGCCTGACTCGTCGAACACATCGACTGCGCATTCGACGATCCACCACCCGATCGCGTCCAGTTCCGGCTTCATCAGGATGTAGCCCTCAGCGGCCGTCGCCGGGTCGATCCACAAGCTGAACGCCACGCCCTCCGTCAATCCGGGGATGTATCCGATGCCGTCCCCCAACTCGAGGAACCGAGGGTCCATCTGGATGCGGCGATCGACGTCGTTCGCGCTGATTCGGTACCCAGCCTCGGCCAGCCGATCGCGAAGTTCGGAGCGGGGGACGACGCCACCACCGATCACCTCTGCGAGTGCCGCACCAGCATCCTTGTCGCTCATGACCATGGCACCAGTTTGCCACCGCGCCGGTGGCTACTGTGCTTTGCGGCGTGAACGACGAGGCTGAGATGAGTGTGAACCGGGGAACGTCGACATGGCAGCGTCGGCGGACGACGGGGCGGCCTCGACGACGACCATCGCCTCGGCCCCGACGTGTGACCAGGGCGCCACGACCGATGAGGTCGAGATCGAAACGGTGGCCAAACCCGCCTACGACCGGGTGACCCTCGGAGCGGCATGATCGGAGCGTCCAGATCATCGCCCAGCACATGGAGGCCAAGTCGTCGCTCACGTTGCAGGTGGTGGCCTCGACGGGTGCCTCTGCCAAGCCCGAACTGGTTGGCGAGATCGACGTGTCCTCACTGAACGTGTCGCTTCCCACGACCACGGAACTCACCGAGGCGTAGCGGCCCACCGACCGCCTCGGCTCGTCTCCCAGGTTGGCAATCACTCGTCGGATTCAAACGACTTGGCTCGGATCTCGGCCAGCACGTCGCCTGTCAACGGTCGGGCCGCACCCGAATCGAGGCCTTCTGCAATAAGAGGCCGCGCGGGTAGAAGGAGGGAACGTACGTTCGAAGCGAACGGCGGGTCGTCCAGCTGGCTGGTGAAGGCGGCTGGGACCTGAGGCGAAGGGTCCACCGGTCGGGGTTTGTCCTGTGTTTTTATGGCAGGTGCAACCAAACACCCGAAACCGGTGGAGGCCACCATTATGCGCGCGTTCGACCCCGAAGTCATGATGCTGCCTGGGCATCTATCGAGCAGTTCATCCCCCGACACGTCGACAATCATCCCAAAGAAGGTCACCGACCACGGATCGATGACCGCACCTGTTTCGACGTTGTGCACGTCCGTTTGACCACCGGCTGCTCCTGGGTAGACGCCGAAAGGATCTGTGGCGGGAAGGTCTCCGATACCGCAGTCAGAGAGCGCTACAGCCTGTGGGTCGATGCCGGGGTGTTCAAAAAGGTTGCAGCGAACGCGGTGGTCGCGTAGGACCGGATCATCGGGCTCGACATGTCGGAGATCGCCATCGACGGGTCACTGTTTCTGCTCAGGGCGGGCACGTTGATTCGCCAAACAACTGTTGTCAACCGTCCCCGCGCATGATGAGCGGTGGGGCCAGTCGCCGGGTTCAGGTGATCTTTCGAATGCGACTGTTGCCAGAGTCGGCGACGTAGACGGTGCCGTCGGCGCCGACCGCCACCCCGTTCGGCCCGTCGGACTGGGTGCGTCGAGGCCAACGGCCATCCCGACGGGAAAACCGAGCAACCGACGTCGGGCGAGGTCGTTGACCGGCAACCGGATCAGCCCTGCATGTCCCAGGTCGGACAGGGCCCGATCGACCTGGTCTGAGCTGACCGGCACCCCCGTGGCGAGGCTTGCGATGAGCCCAAGCCCAACCCGGGTTCGGACACAATCGACAGCCAAAACACTGCGGCAACGCCGCTGCCTCGGCGGAGCCTGGATCACCCCCGTTGGCCCGGCCGACCAGAATGGGTCGATGCATGAGGAGCTCAGCGGCGCCGGGGCCCGCATCATCCGGAACTGGATAATCGTGTGGTTCGTCGTGGTCGTGGCGATCGGCGCCGGCTACTCGCTCTTGGCCACCGTCGGAGGTGGCGTCACCGTGATGGTGATCGGTCTGGTTGCCGGCGCGCTGGTTGGAGCGTGTTCGGCCGTCTACCTGCTGGTGCGTGGCGAGCATCACGCAATCAAGGCGGCGTTCCCCAAAGCACCATCGCAGTACGACGCTGAGCTCACCGGCCGCGCCGAGAAGTATGCGAACGCCCTCGGGATCGCGCCTCCAACCGTGTACCGCTTTGAGGGCGAAGGCCCCAACGTCGCCGCACTCCCGTGGGCGGACGGGAGCGCAGTGATGGTGTCGTCAGCCGCGCAGTACGGCCTGACACCGGGAGAACTCGACTCGTTGATGGCGTTGCAGTTGAGCCTCCTGCACCATCCGAAGGCCCGCCGCAACAGGCGTGCGGTCGTTGCATCCAACCTGGTGATCGGCTTTGTGGCGGCGTTCTGGTTGACCGCCGCGGCGATTGGAGCCGCCACGAGCGGCGAGGGGATGCCTCGCCTGATCATCGGGGTGTTCATGACCATCGGCGCCGTGGCGCTGCTCGTTCAGCTTCGGCGACGGATTCGCTGGGGTTGGGGGCTGCTGAGCGACGGGGTGGCCGTCGCGACGACACGTCACCCCGGACCATTGGTTCACGGCCTTCGGCGGGTGGCCTCTCACAACGGCGACCCGGTGCCGACCAAGGCGTGGCTCGGACAGGGTGACCACTACTGGGTGGTGCCGGTTCGCAAGCACTCATCGTCGAGCCTGGAAGTCAACGGCACAGAGGTCTCCAAGGCGTCAACCGAAATGCTCAACGACGGCGAGTTGCTGATGCGGGCATCGCTGGTTGAGGACGTCTGCGTGCGGGCCGGCCCGGCGACCAAGGCGAGATGGGATGAGGCTGCAGCGGTGTTCCGCGGCCTGACCCGAGGGGCGGCCGAATGGTCAGCGGCACCGGGTGAGGTCGATGGAGTCGTCGTCACGATCCTCGGCATGGTGAACGACGACATCGGGCCGGTCCACGGGTCGTGGGTCGAGGGACAACCACCGCCCTGGCCGCCACCGGTGCGCTGACTTCCGACAAGCGACCCGGCGTCGCACGCCGGGGAGCGCATCATCCTGACCTGGTAGGTCATCTGGTTTGCGTTGGTTGTGGCGATCAGCGCGGGGTATTCGCTGTTGGCAACCTCCACCCGCAACGGCGTCGTGTTGGCGGTTGACACGCTGACCGGCGCGACCAGAGGTGTGGGCGTCGCCAGCTACCTGCTGGTGCGCGGCGAACACCACGCGATCAACGCGTCATTCCCCATGGCGCAGTTGCAGTTCAACCCCTACCTCACGTGGCGTGCCGAAACCGGGATCACGGTTGGGAGGGCCGGGGGATCACGGTGACGATCAACGGAATGATCGACAACGACATCGGGCCGATACACGGATCGTGGGTCCGGGGAAAGCCACCGACCTGGCCGGGCCCGAGGCGCTAAACGTCTCGGAGTGATCCCGATGTCGGCGCTCGGTCGCTGCTCCAGGGGGTACACCAATCCGTTGCACTGTCCCGGCGGTGCCCGGTAAACCGGTTGCATGAGCACCGACGCCGCTACTCCGATCCAGATCGTCATCGATGCGACCGACCCGCTCGCCCAGGCCCGCTTCTGGGCCGAGGCGCTGCACTACGAGGTGGAGAACACCACCGACCTGATCAACCGGGTGATCGAGGCCGGGCTGGCCACTCGGGACATGATCCACGAGGACGACGGACGTCTCTACTGGAACGATCTGGTCGGCGTCGGCGACCCCGGCGGGACCGGGCCACGCCTGCTGTTTCAGCGCAACCCCGCGGCCAAGACCGACAAGAACCGGCTGCACCTCGACCTCAACGTCGGCGCCGAGCGCCGCGACGACGAGGTGGAACGGCTCCGCCAACTCGGTGCCGAGGTCCTGTACGAGATCGACGAGCCCGGGGGTCATCACGTGACGATGGCCGACCCCGAGGGCAACGAGTTCTGCGTGCAGTAGCCGCTGAACGCCTTGGTCGAGCGCTTCGACATGTCCCGCATCGGGGTGGCCAAGCACCTGCGTCTGCTGGAAGAGGCAGGGCTGGTCGTCACCAAGCGACGGGGTCGCGAGAAGTTGCACTACCTCAACCCGGTTCCCATCCGGCTGGTCCACGACCGCTGGGTGTCCAAATTCACCGAAGGCTGGACCACCGGCCTCGTCGACCTCAAGGAAGAACTGGAGCACACCATGGAAAAGGTTTTCGAGATCTACATTCGGACCACGCCCGAGCGGCTGTGGGAGGCGATCACCGACCCGGACATCAGGGCGAAGTACAACTTCGGGGCCGCCGTGAGGTCGGACTGGACGCCCGGCTCCTCGTTCACCATGTCGCACCCGAACGGCTCGGACCCGCTCGGCGAGGGCGAGAACCTGGAGGTGGAGCCACCCCGCAAGCTGGTGCAATCGATGCGGGCCCTGTGGGGGCCCGAGGTGATCGCCGAGGGGACCAGCCGGGTCACCTGGGAGATCGAACCCGTCGGCGACTCGTGCCGCTTGACCGTCACCCACGACCAACTGCGGGAGGGCGCCAACGACCAGCTGTTCGGCGGCTGGCCGATGATCCTGTCCGGGCTGAAGACCTGGCTCGAAACGGGCGAACTGCTCACAACCCCCGGCTCGCTGATGTACCTGGGGGATCGCCCACCCGAGGGCTCGCTCTAACGGAGCGTCGCTCGGGTCACCGGGTGTGTCGGGCCGCAAGCACCGCTCGCGCGTCAGGCTTCATGCGGGCGAAGTGAACCGTGACCCCCAGGTCGCCGTCAACACCCGCCAAGCGGTCGAGTTCTCCGACACCTGGGGAGTCAATGGAGTTGACGGCCTCGAAGTCCAACCTCCGTGCCCGTCGTTTTTGGAAGCTCACCGACGACGACCTCGATCGCAGCGCCGAGCAGGAAGCCGGTGATGACCGCCTTGGAGAGGAACCGCGAGATCCATCCCATCTTGAGCACCGCCAGCACGAGAAACAGCACTCCCGCCATCAAGGTCACCGCACCAACCAGCTGTGGGGTCTTGTCGTCCGCCCGGCTCGGCTGTTGTCGAACACTCAGGGGTGGGCGGTGCGATAGACACGACAGAACGGACCCGCAGGGTCGGGGGGCGCATGGGCAGGACACGGACGGCCGACTGGGGAACCTTCTACGTCACCGGCGGGGGAAGCGGCATCGGCCGTCACCTGGCGGGGTTGCTGGCTGCCCGGGGCGCCTCGGTGGCGGTGTTCGACCGCAGTATCCCGGCCGAGGTGCGCGGCGAGATCGAGAGGGCACGGAGCGACGTCGACCAACAGGTGCGCACCGCCGAGGTGGACGTGTGCGACGCCGACGCGCTGGCGGCGGCGGTCGCCGAGGCCGTGGCCGCCATCGGCGCGCCCCGACTGGCGATCAACAGCGCAGGGGTGAGCATCAACGACCGCTTCGCCGAGGCGAAACGGGAGGATTTCGAGCGCACCGTGGCGGTCAACCTGTTCGGCAGCCGCAACTTTGCCGCCGCAGTGCTGCCCCACATGGGCACGGGCTCCCGACTGGGGCTGATCGCCTCCCTGGCCGGCATCACCGGCGGCTACACCTACGCCGGATACGCCGCCTCCAAGGCCGGCGTGATCGGCCTGGCCCGGGTGCTACGCCTGGAGTACGCGCCCGAGGGCATCGGCTTGTCGGTGATCTGCCCATCGGAGATCATGACCCCGATGGTTCGCCAGTACGACGCCACCATGCACCCGGCCACCCGCGCGCTGAAGGACGTGGCGGGCACGCTACCCATCGACGAGGCGTGCCGGGAGATGCTCGACGGCCTGGCCCGGGGCCGGTTCACCGTGATCCCCGGCGCCAAGGCGCGCCGAGCCGCGCTGATGACCCGGATGTTGCCCGAGCGGGTCACCACCGCCGTGGCCGACCGCATCGTCGCCAGGGCCGTGAAAAGTGCCGGGCGGAACGACCTGTGACGATCGCCCCTGGCCCTTCCGCCCTGCATGGTTCATCCTTCTTCCATGGCCGATGAGCGAACAACGATGACCGTGGGCGAGCTGATGGCGAAGTGTCTCCAGGCCGAGGGGGTGACGTTTATGTGCGGCATCGTCGACGGCGCCCACATTCCGCTCGTGTCGCAGTTGGGCGACTACGGGATCGACTACCTCAACACCCACCACGAGGAGGCGGCCACCCACATCGCCGAGGCCCATGCCCGCATCGGACACCGGCCCACCGTGGTGATCGGCAACCCGGGGCCGGGCGGAGCCAACATGCTGGCGGGCCTCACCAGCGCCCACGGCGAGGGGCACCCGGTGGTGGCCATCGCCTGCACCCGGCGCAGCGCCACCACCCAGCCCGAGCGGGGCGGCGCCTGGCAGGCCACCGACCTGGTGGACATGGCCAGGCCGATCACCAAGTATTCGGCGCTGATCGCCCGGGCCGATCGGGTGCCCGAGCTGATTCGGGCGGCGTTCCGCGCGGCCACCACCGGCCGCCCCGGGCCGGCGTTTCTGGCCATCCCCGACGAACTGCTGGCCCAGGAGATCGACATCTCGGACCTGCGCGTCACCCCGGCCGTCCAGAACCGGGTGATCGACCTGGGCTCAGGCGATCCGACCGCCATCGAGCGGGCGGCGGAGGCGCTGGCCAACGCCGAGCGCCCCTTCCTGTATGCGGGCAAAGGCGTCGCCTGGGCCAAGGCGGCCGACGAGTTCGTGGCGCTCGGCGACCACCTGGCCGCCGGTATGAGCACCAGCCTGGGCGCCCGCGGGGTGGTGCCCGAGGATCACCCCCACTACTTCCACATCTTCGATATGGCCACCACCAGCGCCGTGCGCAGCGACGCCGACGTGGTGCTGGTGGTGGGCGCCCGCCTAGGCGAGTACGACGGCTGGGGCATGCCGCCGGCCTGGGGCGACCCCGCCGCCCAGCACACCATTCAGATCGACTGCGACCCGATGTCGATGGGCCTTAACCGGCCGGTGGACGAAGCCATCGTGGCCGACGCCAAGGCCGCGCTGGCGGCGCTGGGCGAGGCGGTGCAGGTCCGCTGCGAACCGCGTGCTGCGCTGGTCGATGCCGAGAAGTACGCCGCCTTGAACGCCGAGACCGTGAACAACGCAGTGCCGTTTGTGATGTCGGAAGGCACCGACGGCGTCAACCCGGGGCAGATGGTGATGGCGGCTCGGGAGTTCTTCGACCGCGACGCCATCTGCGTGGTCGACGGCGGCAACACCACCCTCTGGGCGGTGGCGCTCAACCCCATCTTCGGACCCGACTCGTTCCTGTACTCGGTCAAGATGGGCTACCTGGGAACGGGCCTGCCGTTCGCCATCGGCGCCCAGTTGGCCGCCCCCGACCGAACCGTCTACCTGCTCAGCGGCGACGGCGCCTTCGGGTTCAACCCGATGGAGATCGAGACCGCGGTGCGGGCCGGGCTTCCGGTGATCTCGATCGTGGCGGTGGACAGCGGCTGGGGCATGGAGCGGGCGGCCCACCGGTTCAAGGGCATCGACGAGGCCCGCCACCAGGGCACCGACATCTCACCCGACGTGCGTTACGACCTGATGGCCGAAGCGATGGGCGCCCACGGCGAATACGTCACCGCGATGGACGGGTTCGTCCCAGCGCTGGAGGCCGCCGTGGCGTCGGGGAAACCGGCGGTGATCCACGTGCGGGTCGACGGCGAGCTGAACACCAACGCCATCGGCTACGAGCAGTTCCAGTACAGCCGAACGCTGTGAGCGAGCTCCCCTCCCTCGCTGGACGCTCGGTGTTCATCACCGGCGCCAACGGCTTTGTGGGCCGTAAACTGGCCGAACGCTGCCGGGGCCTGGGTGCCGAGGTGATGGGCCTGGACACCGTTGCCGAAGTGGAGCGGGGTGTCGTGGCGGGCGACATTTGCGATCCGGCGGCGTGGCAGGGGTTGCTGGACGGGTGCGACGTGCTGATCCACACCGCGGCGGTGATGACCAACAACGTCAACCCCGCCGTGGCGTGGGGGGTGAACGTGGTGGGCACGCGCCGGGTGATCGAGGCGGCGGCCGACGCCGGGGTCGGCCGGTTCGTGCACCTGTCCACCATGGGCGTGGGCCGATTCGCCCAGATCCAGACCGAGGCGGTCGAGCGGTTTCACCCCGATGCGCCCCTGGACGAGCACTGGCCGCTGATGCCCACCGGCAACCCCTACACCGACACCAAGATCGCGGGGGAGCACGCGGTGCTGGCCGCCCATGCCGCGGGCGAACTGGCCGCCACGATCATCCGCCCGGCCGACGTCTACGGGCCGGGCTGTCGGCCCTGGGTGCTCGAGCCGCTGGCCGCCATTCGATCCGGCCGATTCCTGCTGCCGAACCACGGCGAGGGGCTGTTCACCGCCATCTACGTCGACGACCTGGTCGACGGCATCCTGGCCGCAGCCACCACCGAGGCGGCCGCCGGGCACATCATCCATCTGGGCGGCGAGGAGCCGGTCAGCACCGCCGAATACTTCGGGCACTTCTACCGCATGCTGGGGCTGGACGGCCCACCCCGCAGCTACTCCACCCGTACTGCGATCGCCATCGCCGAGGCCGCCAGGCGCAGCCTCCAGCTTGCGGGCAAACCCACCGAGTTGGGCCGGGGCGTCATGGAGATGCTCAACAAGTCACGGCCCGTGTCCAACGCCAAGGCCCACGAGCTGCTGGGCTGGGCACCGCAGGTGAGCCTGGCCGACGGCATGGCCCACACCGAGGTGTGGCTCCGAGCCAACGGCCACCTCGACGACCTGGAGGAATGACCGCCACCGCGACGCCGGCCCGCCGACGGAGCTCGACCGGCGTTCTCTCGTCGATGCGAGTGCATATCTGGTCAGGTTCGTTGCGTGATCGTTGTATTCGGATCGAGGCTGTGGCACCGGATGCTTTTGGGTCCCACCCGTTCGCCGACACACCCTGAGTGTGCGCTGCATCTGCCGAGGCGCTTGACTAACCGGGTGACTTTGCTCTCGGCTCCCGGCGTCGAATGACCGCACCAGAGGCGCACGCCGAGCCGGACGGACGCGCTCCGTGGCAGCGGGTGCCCATGCCACTGGTGGTGGTCGTTGGTGGCCTGCTGTTGACCTTGGTCGTCTGGGGGCCCTTGATACTTCGGGGCGGCGGCACCCTGCTGGACCCCGGCGACCCGGTGTTCGAGGCGTGGAACCTGGACTGGGTGCAGCACGCCGTCACGTCGGACGACAAGTTGTTTGACGCCAACATCTTTGCCCCCACCCCCGACACGCTGGCCTACTCCGACACCCGCATCGCACCGGCGCTGGTGACCCTTCCGGTGCGCTGGTTGGGCGGCTCCCCCACCACGGTGGTGAACGCCGCGTTGCTGATCGGCGTGGTCGCCAACTTCGCCGCCGCCTGGTGGGCCGGGTGGACGCTGCGACGCTCACATTTGGCGGGCGCGGTGATGGGTGTGGTGTACGCGTTTGGCCCGCTGCCGTCGTTCTTCATGCTGCACGTGCACATGACCTGGCGCATGGGCCTGCCGTTGGCGGTGGTGGGGATCTGGCGCCTGCTCGACCAGGACGACGGCGAACGGCCCGACATTCTTGGGTGCCTCGCACTGGCATCGGCGGCGCTGGTGTCGATTGGAACGTCGGTGTACCAGGCCGGGTTTCTTGCCCTCACCGTGGTGGTGGTGTTGGCGGTGCGCCACCGAAACCTGTCGTGGCGACGGTTTGGCGCCGTGGTGGGCTCCCTGGCCGTGGGTGCGATTCCATGTGTACCCATCGCATTGGCGCACCTGCGGGTGCTGAACTCGGGCGAGGTGGCGAGCTACGGGCTGGCTGCCGTGGCCGCGCTGTCGGCTCAGGTGGGCCAGGTGGACAGCCGGGTGCTGGTGTGGCGGCGCTGGTTGGGACCAAAGACACCCGCCGACCGCCTGCTGTTGCCGATGTTTGCCGGGCTCGCCCCGCTGCTGGGTGCCGCCGCCGGGTGGTTCGGATGGCGGCGTACGGGCCGCACGCAACGCAGCCTGGGCCTGGCCCTGGTGCTGCTCGGCGCCGTGCTGGGCTTCGGGCTGAGCGACACGGGATGGCGACGGTTCACCCCGATGCGGCTGCTCTTCGAGTTGCCGGGGTTCGATGCCATCAGAGGGGCGGGCCGCTACTGGACGCTGGCGTTGTTGGGGCTGGCCGTACTGTGCGCCGGTGCCGTCATGTGGCTCGACGATGCGTTGGTGCGGCGCCGCGGCGCCGGCATGGGCGCCCGCGTCGCCCTCGCCGGGGCGTTGCTGCTGATACCCATCGTCGAGGGCTGGCCTGACCTGTCCGATCTGCCCACCGCTTCGGTCACCCCACTGGACCATCAACTCGCCGAGGGCACGGGCACCGTGGCCTACCTGCCGCTGAACATCGCCGACGACGGCATCGACTTCATCCCCCAACACGAGATCTCCGCGGTGTTCCGATCGACCGCACACCACCGGCCGATACTCAACGGCTACTCGGGCACCTTCCCTCAGTCGTTCATCATCAGGTCGAACGCGTTGAAGGATCTGCCAAGCCCGGCCGCAATGGCCGAACTGAAGCGTCTCGGCGTCACCGATGTGGTGGTGACGCCGGCCGTTGCAGGCACGCCGTGGGCGGGGCTCCTGAACCCGGACGATGCCGGAACCCTCGAGTTGGTCGGCATCGAACCCAACGGGGACGTCCACTACCGGGTGCCATGATCGGCCGGTTTCCCGACCGTTGGCGCCAGCGGGACTTTCCTGGCTAGTGGGCGTGGAGGGCCGGTTTTCGTTGGTGTGACAGGGGTTTTGGGTGTGGTGGGTGTATTACCTAAGCCGTTTGGTTGGGGCGTATTGGTCGAGGTTGAACAGGTCGTAGAGCTGTTGCTGGTTGGGGGTCATGGTGGTGGTCATGTGGCGGGCGCATGGCCGGCCTTTGTCGCCTTGGTAGAGCAGGATGGTTTCTTGGATCCCGGCCAGGTCCGCGAGGAGTCGGCGTAGCGACAGGTGATGGCCTGCTTGGTGGGCGGTGCGTTCGAGGAGTCTGGCTGTTACGCCAAGGCAGCCATTCCTTGCAGCGGTGGTCACCGTCGTCGTCCTGAGAGGCCATTGGCAAGGTTTCGTGCTCCCCTTGCTCTACCTCGGTGTCTTTGATCTCGTGATCAAACTTCTCCAGTACCGGGAACGCAGCTCAGCCAGCGGCGGGCCAGAGCGCCGCCGGCTCTGACGCTCAACCACCAGTAAGCCCGCAGCATTCCACCCGCTGGCCTACCGCCCGAAACCGGTCTCTCGTTGGGGTTTGAGCTGGTGAGCCTGCTGGACCTGGTGGGTCTGATCGGATCGGCTCGGTTTGGGTTGTTTGGCCTGGGATGCTCGGGCATGTTCGAGCACGGCGGTTGCTCGTTGGGCCTCGCCTCTGGCCTGATGCAGCTCTGAAAGCGCCTGAGAGAGCCGCATCAGTTCTCCGGCGAGCATTACCCATCCGGCAGTGCCCGCCCCTCCCTTTGTGGATGCTTGTGCAGCTACGCCGGCCATCCCTGTTGGTCATCAGGTGCGACCTGGGAAACCAGATCGGGCACTCGAAAGGGTGGATGCTCCACCTCTGGATCCCAAGGGGCGACAGGCAACCAGCCCCAACCCGACCTCAAAACCGAACAGCCCTCAGCTCGATGGCCCGGAAAGTTCCGCTAGGTGCAGACGACCTGATTCAGCGAGAGAGCCGTGACCTCGCCGTCGGCGACAAACGCGCTCAACGCCCCGCCCAGGTCGTAGGAAGCACCTTCGAGCGATGGGTAGTCATTTCGTTGGCCTGCCGCGTCTGAATAGAGGTTGAGCAGTTCGGACTCTTGGGATCCAACCCGAAGTCCAGCCGCCGTTGATCCGCCCAGGTCCCCCTGGCTGTTCAGGCTGATCGAGTAGACCCGTACCCCTGACCCCTCATCGATCGAGATGATGGTCAAACCTGGCCAGGACACCATCTGGGAGTCGACCGGACCTGTGCCCATGCATTCGGTGGGAGCCTCCCCTTCCCGCTGAGGTGGGCCGAGCAGCTTGGAGAACTCGGCTGTCGCCATGGCCGGCTCATCACCGATGGAAACCGGCCCCAGAGACTGCTCGGTCATGACCAGCCCACCCGATGTCGAGGTGTCTGGCGAGGTGTCGGCGACCGGCCCCTCCATGTTCCACGTGCCCTTGGAGTAGGTCCACCGGCTGGGCGCCGAGGCGGTGCGACAACAGTCCTGCTCGCCCGGACGAGCAAATCGTTCGTGGAGCACCGCCGTGGTTCCGTCGAGCTCAAGAGAGTCGGTGGTCACCAGCGACTCGCCACGATCGGATGGCCAGAGCGGATCACCGATCAGCTCCAGCCCATTGGGCCCTTGACGGACGGCCAACCCGACGATCAGCAAGCTTGTTTGCCCGGCGCAACACCCTTCGAGGGTGCCACCGGTGCATTCTGCGGAGATCAATGCATCCTCGGTGCCGTCGCCGTCCAGGTCTCCGTAACCCGCCACCGAGATACCCATCACCGACGCCCATGACCCGTCGGAGTTCTCCGCTTCGCCCTTCCCGTCATTGAGCGGGATCGGCACATCGTTGGTCCATGCTTCGGGAGATCGACAGGATCCCGCCGGCAATGTTGCATTGGTCAGGTCGATCTCGGAGATCGACGCTGACTGCGCCTCCACCCAATCGGCCATCAGGCCCAGGCTGTACACGCCGATCTCGACGTTCTTGGTCAGATTGCTGTGGTAGCACGCGCTGGCCACCGTCATGGCGCCGAGGCGATTCAGACGATCGCCTCCGCGCCTCAACTGGCTGAGCTTCTCCATCACGGACGCGTTCTTGGAGAAGTCACACGTTTGAACACGGGTCGGGCCAGGATCGGCCGTTGCCGAGGCGGTCGTCACCACAACATCGCCAAGATCGACCGACTGCTCGCCGATCAGGGGCGCCTCGAAGAGCCCGATGGGCACTGGCATGGAACCCGCAACCGCTGAGACGTCGCTCGTCGACGGCCAGCGATCGAGCGCTCGAATCGCAGAGGACTTCCAGGCCAGCTTCTTCCCCGCTTCGCTCTTCAGTGACCCGAGTCCGGGCAGCAGAGCGCAGTCCCCGTCCCCCGTGGCCGTGCCCCGATCTCCGCATGCTCTGGTCATCAGCCACAGCAGCCAATTGGTGGGCAACGCGGGATTGGATGCCGCGTCGATGCCGGCGTTGGCAACCGTGGCGAGCGCGGAGCCGTCGTACGGGGTACCGATCGTGATGATCTTTCCCAGCTTCTCGGATCGCGGTTGACCCTCGCCGTCGTCGGTGTTGGCAACCCAGCGGGTGACGAGCCCGCCCATCGAGTGAGCAACAACCGCCACCGGGGTTCCGTGCTTCTCGTACAGACAATCGATGGTCTTGGCGAACTCCCCGCCCACATGCTCGTCGTCAACCCAGCGGAGGGAATTCTTTGTGTACGAAAAGGTGTACACCTGGGCATGCTTGATGCCCTGCGGAACGGTGCCCGTTGCTCCGTCCATCCCCACCATCTGGTCGACGAAGGATCGGGGAGGATCCAACTTGGTGTAGGGATTGTCCGAGCGATCAAGCTTGGCGGTCCAGGCGGCGTCACTATCGGTGATGCCATGAATGAAGACGATGGGATGGGTGGTTCCGTTGCCGTCCGGGGTTGCTTTGCGGCCCGCCTCCGCCGTTTGGTCATAGGCCCCGCAGACCCACGGATCGCTGGTGGCACCGGACTGTGTGGGAGACACCATGCCGGACAGCACCCCCACCACCAGCAGGATCACGGCGACGGGTCTACCCATCGGACGACTCCCGTGCGGTGACGGTGCTGGAGGGCTGCGGCACGCCGTCCAACTTGAGTGGGTCCAGGGGCATCGTGGCGTAGATCCGCCACTTCCCGTCCACCTCGTGCAGGAAGGCCCAATAGCGGCTGGGCGTCTTCCCATCGACTTCGACGGAGACGTCAATGGTGGCCTGGTCACCCTCCACGAAGACCGACACTGGGTCGGGGGTCAGTTCGGCACCCTCAGGGAGCACCGGCCCCTCAGCGGCCTCCATCGCCACCGGATCCAACGCCGGCCCGGCGCCATCCTCACCGACGACCGCCGCAACGATCCGCTCCACGTCCTCGGTCGAGACCACGGTCGAGACCACGGTCGCGGAGGTCGTCGTCGACGGCGACGTCACCTTGCTGGTGCAGCCGACCGCCATCATTGTTGTGACCGCGAGCACACCCGCTACTCGACGTCGGGTGAGCCATCGAGGCGACAGTGCGGCCAGGGTGGCGGCGTTCGAACAGCAGGAAATCTGAACCACGATCCTGGAAAACGTATCTGCTCCTCCGGTGACGTGAAAAATCTTCATATCCATAGGAACTCATCCCTTCGGCTGAATAAAGCTCAACCGCATTGTGCATGCCAGGGTCACCGACTTGAGGCCACCGGAGACGTCGACCACCCGGTCATCGTTGCGTCCGTCGACCCCATCGGTGCCCGTACGACCCGGACACACTTCGGAAGCCGGCCAGGACCGAATCAGAGTAGGATCGGGGGCTGTCGACACGAGCGACTCCGGCCACGCAACCCAGCACAGTGAGGCCGGTTGAAGACCTCGTGAATGACGAGTTCAACGGGAGATCCGGTCAAACCGACCGACCACCGGTCAGGTCTGGTCCGCACCACCAACCAGGCCCGGCCGACGCTACTGGAGGGTCACGTGACCAGCGACAGCACCACCACCGACGGGACGCCGGAGCATGCAATGAACAGCCCTGAACCCGGTGACGCAGCCGCCGGGGTGGCCGCAATGCCCACCACCGGCACGTCCGACAAAACGGTCGAGCCGGCGGCGAAAGATGCCGGCACCGAAGAAGCGGGCAACAGCTCGAAGCCCGACCTGGCGACCGAAGTGAAACAACTGCGTCGCGAGATCAAGGAGCGGGACCGCGCCTACCGAAAGCTGGTCAAGCGCGACCGCCGCGAGGAGAAGCTGAAGCCCTATCAGGTGGAGCTGCTGAAGCTGCAACGTCATCTGGAGAACACCGACAAGCGCATGATTGTGCTGTTCGAGGGCCGCGACGCCGCCGGCAAGGGCGGCACCATCCGCCGGGTCACCCGCTACATGAACGAGAAGCACTACCGCGTGGTGGCCCTGGGCAAGCCGAGCGACGAGCAGCGCACCCAGTGGTACGTGCAGCGTTACGTCGCCCAGTTTCCCCATGGCGGCGAGATGGTGCTCTTCGACCGCAGTTGGTACAACCGGGCAATGGTCGAACCGGTGTTCGGCTTTTGCACCCAGAAGGAATACGACGACTTCCTGCGCGGCGTTGTCGGATTTGAGAAAGACCTGGTGCGTCAAGGCACGGCCATGGTGAAGCTGTACTTCTCGGTGTCGAAGAAGGAACAGCAACGCCGCTTCGAGCGCCGCCGGGATGACCCCCTGCGGCAATGGAAGCTGTCGGAGATCGACCTGCAGGCCCAGGAGCACTGGGACGAATTCACCACCCACAAGTACGAGATGCTGCGCCGCAGCCACACCGCCCAGACGCCTTGGTCGGTGATTCGCTCGGAGAACAAGCGCAAGGCGCGGCTCAACGCCATGAAGGTGATCCTCAACTCGGTGGACTACGAGGACCGCAACCCAGACCTGGACTTCGTTCCCGACCCCAAGATCGTGCTCTCCGGCGCCCGAGAGGTGGAGCTGATGGAGGCCGAACGCATGCGACGAGGCAAGTTCCGGAGCTAAGCCGAACCCGGGCACGAACAGGAGCACCATGGCGAAAAACAAGAAGAAAAAGAACAAGAAGAAAAACAAAAAGAAGAACAAGGCCAAGGTGGAGCAGCAGCGCGGCCGGCGGATACCGAAAGCCGAGTACGAGGCCGAGCTGCGCCACCTCCAGCGCGAGCTGGTGAAGCTGCAGGAGTGGGTGCGCCACGAAGGGCTGCGGGTGTGCGTGCTCTTCGAGGGGCGCGACGCCGCAGGCAAGGGCGGTTCGATCAAGCGCATTGTGGAACGCACCAATCCCCGTATCGTGCGGGTGGTCGCCCTCGACAAGCCGACCGACCGCGAAGAAACCCAGTGGTACTTCCAGCGCTACGCGGCGCACCTGCCCGCAGCCGGGGAGATCGTGCTGTTCGACCGAAGTTGGTACAACCGTGCCGGGGTCGAGCACGTGATGGGATTCTGCACCGACGACGAGTACGAGGAGTTTTTGCGCTCGTGCCCCGACTTTGAGCGCATGCTGCTGCGCGCCGGGATCATCCTGGTGAAGTACTGGTTCTCGGTGTCCGACGAGGAGCAGGAGAAGCGCTTCCAAGGACGAATCGACAACATCGAGAAGCGCTGGAAGCTGAGCCCGATGGACCTGGAGTCACGGGCCCGATGGGTGGACTACTCCAAGGCGAAGGACCGGATGTTTGCCGCCACCGACACGAAGCAGTCGCCGTGGTGGGTGGTGGAGGCCGACGACAAACGCAAGGCCCGCCTGAACTGCATCCGCCATCTGCTGGGTTCGGTGCCGTATCAAGACCTCACCTCACAGCGTCTGGAGCTGCCGCCCCGCCAGGCTGACACCTACATCAGGCCACCGATCGACACCCAGACGTACGTTTCGGACCACTACCCCTGACGACTCGGCGGTCTTGGAGATTTCGGTGAGTCGGTGGTGGGCCGTGTCAGTTTGAGACAGGGGCGTCTCTGGCGGGTGGCGCGCTGACCGGCACGGGAGGTTGAGGCGCCGGGCAGTCGCCGGTCGCCGGCCTGCGCGCCCACAACTCAAAGCTGTCGCCGTAGCTGCGGTACCGACAGAACCGGGCGTTCAGCACCTCATTGGGCTCGTTGGAACCCGTATCACCCGACGTGTTGGCCTCGTCCCAGCTGTCCCAGACGTGGGAGAGGATGACCCAATCGGCGCCGGCCAGATCGTCGGCCAGGCCAGAATCGGCCGCATCGGCGATGCCCGGATCCATCTCGATGTAGCGGGTGGCCGGGGTGAGATCGCCGAACATGTAGTACCAGTAGGCGTCGCTGTACGGGGTCTTCGATAGGTCGGACGGACCGACGAAGAGCCGCTGACCCGGCTCGCTCAGGGCATCGAGGTCGGCTGCAAGCGCCTGGGCGGCGGTGGTGATGGGGGTGCCACCCAACCAAAAGTTCTTGCCATCGCGTGCCAGCGACCACTGGGCCGGCGGCGGCGACGAGGCCGACTCGACCACCCGCTCGGCGTAGGGCCGAAGCGTGTAGATGGGCGCAACGATCACCATCGACGCCACCAGTGCCCCACCGAGCACCACAGCCAGCGCCCCGCGATACCGGGGCCGCACCCAACCTCGGGTGAGCTGGAACACCAGGCCGGGCGTCAACGGGATGACGATGCACCCCACCCAGGCAAGGTGCGTGGTGTCGGCCCGCTGCATGGCCTGGGGCAGGATGCCGAGCGCCAGCGGAGCGACGAGCAGCGTGGTGAGGGCACCCCGGTCGGCCCGGATCGCTGCGGCACTCCAGCCGCTGCGGCGGGCGACCACCAGGGCGGTCACCACCGCCAGCAGCGTGGCAGCCAGCAGCCCAACGAACCAGAGGAACACCTGCTGAGAGGGCCCGGGCATGGGCAGGGGCCAACTGGGCGGGGCGATCATGGCCGCCCGCTGTGCGAACCCGTCGATCGAGCCCCACGACGGCGGAACCGGCAGCGCCCGCCCGGCGCGCAGATCGAACACCGGCTGGATGAGCATGCCCTTGATGGCGGCCCCGGGACCGGCGAGCGCAAGCTGGATCAGAATGAGTGAGCCGACGGCCATGCCCGACGCGCCCGCCTTCCACAACCGCTTCCGGCCGTCGCCCGCCAGCCAGAGGGCGACCACGCCCACCAGGCCCACCACCAGCACGAGGTCGGGCCGAAACAGCAGAGCCGCGCCGCCCAGCACACCCGTCGCCACGAGCGGCGCGGTGCGATCCGAATCGTCGGCGAGCGCCCAGCGAAGCGCCACCACCGAGCCCACCAGCAAGGCCAGCCCGCCGTTCCAGGCCAGGGCGACCAGACCAACGGCGGTCAGCGAAATGACCGCGCAGGCCACCCCGGCGATCACCATCATGCGGCGACCCCAGGCCCGGGCCAGCGCAGCGACACCTCCGATGATGCCCGTCAACTGCAACAGGCCGAACCAACGCTCGGCAGCCAGGTTGACCCCGAACACCTTGTACCAGGCGGCGAGCGCCCAGAGGCCACCAGGACCGTAGAGGTGTAGAAAGTCCTTGTTGGGCACGTCGCCCGCCAGCACCCGCTGAGGGAAGGCCAACATGAAGCCCTCCTCCATGGGTACGCCCTGGCGGCGCAACAACTCACGCAACGGGGCCAACACCGCAAGCACCACGATGGCCACCCCCACGCCGGTGCGCAGGCGCGGACGCGCACCCCACCAACGCCCGAGGGCGGTGCGCGGCTTCGCATCATCGAGATCGGTCGGCTGCTCAGCACCGTGATCTTGGGGGGGCTGACCGTCGACGTGGCGATCGCCGAGGTGCTGGTCGGCGGGAGCGGGCCGCGCCGCAAGGATCGGGGCGGCGGCCGACGTGGTCAGCACCCGCGCCGCGCCGCGGCGCAGCGCGGCGGACAGGGCCACCGCTGCGAACACGATCACCGCCAGATCGAGCGGAGGACGAAACCGAACGTGGCCGTAGACGAGGACGCTGACCGCCACCACCATGACCACCTGCGACCACAGCGGCCACGCCCATCGGCCGCGGCGTCGCAACAACCAGGCGCCGACCGCAGCGATGGGCAGCATCGACCACCACATCACCTGGCCGAACTGGGTCCAACCCAGCGGTCGCCCCTCGATCGACAGGATCCTCGCCCCCTGAGCCGGTCGGTAGACCTCGAGCACACGACCGATGCGGGCCGCCACGACCACCGGCCAGCGGCTCTTGTGCGACATGGCGTAGTCGATGCCCTTGTCACGCCAGAACTTGACCCGTACCGACTCGTCGCGTGGCTCCTGAACCACTTGCCGCTCGCGCTCCTGGCACGGGAACGACCAGTACCCGATGAAGTCGCCGTAATAGCTGTCGACGCAGTTGGCGTAGTACAGCACCTCGTCGGAATTGGACGACAGGGTGATCGGCTGCTCGAACGCGGTCATGTTGCGGGCCAACCACGGCACGATGGGAAGCGCAACAGCCAGCGCAGCGATGCCGAGGCGGAGGGTCCGCTCCTTCCATGGCGGCCGGCTTCCCATCGGCTCGCCGGGCGGCGTTTCATCCGACGCAACGGAGCCTTCGGCCTTCGCCGCCCGAGAGCGGCGCCACCTCCGCAACGGGTACGGACCAAAGAACACCAGGGGCGCCACCAGCATCGGAGCCAGGATGAGCGCCTCGCCCCGGGTGAGCACGGCGCCGGACACGGCCAGGCCCAGCCACACGGCGCCCCACCGGCTGGGCCGATCGCTGTAGGCGAACGCGGCCCACACGGTGAGCGCGATGAACAGGGTGAACAGCCCCTCAGACCAGAGGATCCCGTCGACGATCCAGAACTGCGGGTAGAACGCTGCGAGGGCTGCGGCGATCCACCCCGCCCAGTCGCCGCCCAGGCGGCGAGCGATCAACCCGATCACGACCACGACGCCCACCCCGGCCACAATCGACAGGGTCTTGTGGGCCAGGTAGGTGTCGGCGCCCAGGAACGAACTGATCGACAGGTACATCGAATAGAGCGGTGGATGGATGGCGGTCGGTTCCAGGGTGCCGTCCATCGTCCAGCGGAACGGCTCGGAGAAGCCCCGCCCGGCGCTGAGCAGACCTGCCTGAATGTGATAGTAGAACGGGTCGCCGCCATCCGGACGCACCGTGGTGATGTGCAGCACCGACACCAGCCGCCAGAGCAACCCGGCGATGCCGATGCCCCACATGCCGGCGGCGAAGGTGGGGAGGCGTCGATCGAGGTACGTCAACGACGGGCGTTGCACGAGACCCCAGGTGAGGGCCGCGAGCAGCACCACGATGGGGATGACGAACAACGCCATGCGCAGGAACGACAGGTTGAACGCGGCCTCGGGATGCCGGGATCCGTAGACGGTGATCACCAGGCCGTGCCACAGAAACACGCCGTAGGCCAGACGGGCCGGCCACCGGCCCAGGCCCCAGGGCAGTGTCGGCACAGCAAACCAAGGCCCGCGGGATCCCGCCGCAACGGCGATCACCAGCCCGGCACCGATCGCCAGGGTGAGGACATGACGAGCCCACTCCTGGGGGGCCGGGAACACCAACGCCTGACGGGACAGCCCAAGCGCCACCAGCACGACGAATGCCACCACCGCCACCGCAGCACCGGCGAACGAAATGCGCCGCCACACCTGCGCCGACCAGGCAGACGACTCGCCCTGCTCGATGCGTCGCTCCCGAACCACCTGCGCCAGCGCCAACGCCATGCCGACCGCAAAGGTGTCGAGGTGATTGAACAGCCAGGCCCTGCGGCTGAGCACGGTGAGCTGAGGTGCATCCAGCGACACGACCCAGGTGCGGAACACGACGGCGACGAGCACCATGGCGGCCAGGCCGATCCACTGGTGACGCACCCGTCGGGACTCCTCGGCCGATGGCCTGGCCACGCACCAGGCAAACAGCGGCAGAAACACGCAGAACGCTGCGCCTGTGGCCAGCGCCCAGGCCAGGGGGATGGGCCCAAGGAACGTGTCCGGGGCATAGATGTTGGTGAGCGTCAGGTAGGAGGCCAGGTCGAGCGCGGTCATCGGCTGGGCCTGCCGATAGATGAACGCGGCGATCAGCAACACCACCCAGTAGGCAGGGAGGAATCGGAGCGCCAACCGCCGAAGCGAGCGGCGCGCCGCGGGCCGGGCGGTGTCCGCCGTGACGGCCCGGGCAAGTGGCAGATACAGCAGGTACCCGGCCATGACGAACAGCACGGTGATGCCAACATCGAGCCGGGCGGTCACCGCACCGAGCGAGAACCGATGACCATTGGCCGCGGCCGCCATCGACCCCAGCGCCACGGCGGTGACGGCACCCAACGCCAGCATGGCAAACGCCGAGCCGCCACGGGGGCCGGCGGCCGATGGGGCGCCCGTTGGCACTGGCGAGTCCCTGGTCGGCACGGGGGGTGAGGCTAGTTGACCGGTCAGGCCATCAGGCGACGTCGGGCCCGCTCGGCGACCAGCAGACCGGCACACAGGGCGAGCGCCACCAACGTGATCACCAGCCCGCTGAGCAACCCCGGCGGGCGGTAGTGGAACTCGACCCTTCCCGGGCCGTCGATGGGCACCGCCATGTGGTTGTGGTTGGCCCGCACGATCGGTACCGATACGCCGTCGATGTCGGCGGTCCAGCCGGGCGCGTCGTTGGCTCCAACCAGCAGCCAGGCAGGCCCGGCGGAGCGCACATCGACGACGATGCTGTTGATGCCCTGGTCGGTCACCTTCGCCGAGGTGCGTGAACCCTGCTTTGCCGCCTCATCGTTGCGGGACGCGATCGTCGCCTCGCTGAGGTCCGAGTCGGCCACGGCGGCCGCGCTGGTGAAGATGGGCGCGTTGGGGCTGGACGCCAGCGGCAGCGCCTCGAACACTGCAGCGTCGGTGTTGAGCACCTTGAGGTCGTCGCGCACCGAGACGACGCCGGCGGCATTGCCCAAACGCAGCAGGTTGCCGTCGGGGCCGCTGTAGGCGACCTCGTAGGGGCGCAGCGGCGCCAGCCTGGGGTCGTTGGGGTCGATCTCGGGCACGGTCACCACGGCGGTGACGCCCTGCGAGCGCAACGCGGCGTAGTTGGTGACGCCGACCTCCAGGTTGGTCACGAACGCACCAACCAGCGGATCGGACAGCACCTGCTTCACCGGCATGCCGCCCAGGTAACGGAGCGTCTGGGCTGCCGGGAGGGGCAGGGTGGAGTCGTAGCCGGAGGTGGAATCAAGGCCGACGGCGGCGGCGTGGTTGGACCGAAGGATCGCTGGGCCACCCTCGGTCCACTTGACGTGGTCCAGCACGATCGGAGCCAGGCGGCCCGCACCGGGGGCGTCCTGCTGGAGTTTTCGAGCCTCGCGGATCAGCGGGGTATCTGGAAACCAATGGGCGTCGTCGCGGGGCTGAAACGGCGGGTTGAGGTTGTGGCCCAGCGGCACCAGTTGCGCCACCGTCAGCACGCAGATCGACACTCCGGCCACCGGCGCCGCCATGGCCCACCGACCCGCAGCCGCCGTTGGCCATCGTCGCTGCACCAACTCGACGAGCAGATCGAAGCCCAACGCCGCAGCCAGCACCGCACCGAGGGCAAACCACCCGGCCAGGCGCCCGTAGGGGTAGAACACGTCCATGCCCGGCACCAGGTCGTAGGCCAGGCGTCCCAACCAGCCCACCGTGGCCACGCCCGCGGTCACGATCATGATCGTGCGGGCCAGAGCCGATCCCGGACGTCGACTGAAGAATCCCACCACCGCAAGCAACGCCACCACCGTGCCCACGAAGGCCAGATGGTAGTTCATGACCCCGGTGGTCATAGTGGTGAACGACGGCCCGACGACGAACTCGGAGGTGAAGGTTGCAGCGGGTGTCTCGAACGCCTTGAGAAGATCGACCGGGAACGCCTTTCGAGGCGTTTGGGTGAGGTTCACCAGGGTGGGCACCAACACCACCGCCGACAGTGCGCCGCCCAGCCCGAAGGCCACGGGGGGTCGCCACAGGTGACCCCAGGCGTCGGAGCGGTCGCCGGATCGCCAGGAGCGGACGGCCGAAGTGAGGCCCAGCGCCGCGGCGTACAGCAACGCGATCAGCCAACCGAGCAACTGCCACAGCAGGTGGCCCGAGATGATCATGACGGCAAACCCGGCTGCGGTCGCCACCACCGAACCCATGGTTTTGCGGCGCCACATGCGGTGAACAAGCAGCGGCCCCAGCGGCAACGCCACCAACATCGACGTGACCACCTCGAGGTGCACCCACCCCAGGTTGAAGCTTCCCAGCATCCAGGCCGTACCGGCGATCACCGCCGCCAGGGCGGAGCGCTTGAACTCCCGACACAGGAGGTAGGTGACGAGGCCGCCGGCCACCAGGTGGAACGCAACGTACAGGTCGTGAGCCCAACGCTCCGGCGCCATCGCTGCGATCAGCCGAGGCGGGTACAGCTGCCCGCTGGTTCCGTTGGCGTAGAGCGGGGCACCGCCGGAGAAGACGTCGGGCGACCAAAACGGCAGCGTGCCCTCATCCAGCGCGGCCTGCAGCTGCAACTGCCACGGATAGCTCAGGTCGGCCGAGTCGAACTGCGCCGGAACCTGTGGGGGTCCGTCCTGAGCGGTCCAGGGGTACACGTCGGTCTGCCTGGATCCGACGACCGAGAACGACTTGCCACCGAACAGCGGAGCGAGAAACACGGCGGCCACCATGACGAACCACACCGCCGCAACCAGGTGTTCGCGCGGGGTTCCTCGGGTCGGAGCCAGACCCCAGCCGTCGGTGGCGTCGTCGATTGACTGCTCGGCGGGCGGCCTCAGGCCCACCCGAATCTTGGTCCACACCGAGGACGACGGTTCGGACGATGGCTTGGGCGAGGGTTTGGGCGATTGCGTGGACGGATCGTCTGTCACCGGGGTCTCATCACTCATGTTGCGAGGCTCCATGCCACTGCGCTGAGGCCGACCGCACCCGCCACCCAAACGATGGCCAGGTAGGGCGCAGGAAGCGCACGACCGTGGCGGATCGGCGCCTCCACCAGGTGGAAGCTGAGGGCGGCGACGACCAGCGTCAGCACCACCCGGGTGACAAACAACGCCGGACGGTTGTCGGAATAGAAAATGTCACGGGTGGCCAGGAAGATCGGCCAATGAAACAGATACACGCCATAGCTGATGCGACCCAGGTAGCGCAGAGGTGGCAGGGCCAGCACCTTGGCAAGGGAGCCCTCGGCCAACGCCCCGTACACCAGGGCCGCGGAGGCGACGGCCACCAGCACCAAGCCTCCATGCACAATCCACGCCTGTGGTTCGCGGGCCACCTGCCAGATCACCAGCGTGGCCGCCAGACCCGCCCAACCCAACACGTCGGCGAACCGCTCGTTGACCACCCGCCAGGTGGGGACCGCCAACGCCAAAAGCGAGCCGACGAGGATCTCCCCCATGCGCACATCGGTGCGGAACTGCTCCATCAATGGTGCCGACGGGCCAAAGGCAGCACTGGGCGTGATCAGCAACGATGCCAGGATCGAGGCGACCACCCCGGCGCCACACACCCACGCCAGCGCACGGCGTGACCGCCCGGCGGCAACGGCTCCAACCGCCAGGACGACCACCGGGAACACCACGTAAAACTGCTCTTCAACCGCCAGCGACCAGAGCGGCGAGTACGGCGACAGGAACCTGGTCACCGCGGTGCCGCCCTCGGCGATGATGCGCCAGTTGAACACGTTGCCAAACACCGACACCGTGTCCCAACCCATGCCCGTTCGGGGCCAGGCCGAGGGCACCGCCACGGTGATGGCCAACACCAGCGCCACGTTGAGGAACGAGGCCGGCGCCAGGCGACGAATACGCCTGGACCAGAAGTTGGGCAGTGCGATCGTGTCGGTGCGATCACGCTCCCGCATCAGCAGCGAGGTGATGAGAAAACCCGACAGGGTGAAGAAGGTGGAGACGCCCAGAAACCCACCCGGCTGGGAACCGATGGCGGTGTGATAGAGAAAAACCGCCGCAACGGCCAGCGCCCGGATGCCATCGAGCGAGTCGACGTACCCTCGGGGCCGTTCAACGGTGAGGGGTCGGGTCATGGTGCGGGCAGCGTGCCCGGAGGTGCCCGGAACACCGCCGTTTCCTCGCCCAGTTCGGTGAGGCGGGTGAGCTTGTTGAACGTCGCCTTGGGGATGTCCTGGGTGCCGAACAGGTAGATGGCCACGGGCGCGTCGGGGTCGTAGTCGATGCCCGCCGCCCCCAGCTCGTCCGCCACCTCGGACTTGAGCCGAGCGGTCTCGGCCCGCTGCGCGGCGTTACGCGGATCGAACGACGCCAACTCCTCCACCCCGGCGGTGGCCCGCCAGGCCTTGGTCCGGCTGCCGGTCACCACCCACAGCTCAGCGTCGGCCTGTCCCGGCTGAATCACCCGATGCGGTTCGACGGCGGCCGAGAACTGAGGCGGGGCACCCACGTGAAAGCCGCGCCGCTCCAACTCGAGGATGGTGCCGAAGCCGAGGCCACCCAGGTTGAGCGGGTCCTCCCAGCGCACGTCGTAGGTGGCCTCGGGGTCGAGAGCACCGACGATCGGGTTGATCAGCTCGGGCATCTGAGCCCAACTGTTCTGATACGGGATCTCCGTGGAGACCATGCGGGCGGTGTTGAGACCGCCGAGCGCCACGAGCACGCCGACGGCGCCGATCGTCGCAACGCGTCGCACCTTCGAGCCATCGGCCCGCTCGCCGAAGCGGGCCCACAACTCACGGACGACCGGCCATAGCGTGGCCACGATCATCATGGCGGTCAGGCCGACCACCCAGCGAAACAGGTACAGCACCACCACGCCGAAGGCCCGGGAGATTGACAGGGCACTCACCGCCACCGCCACCCCCACCACGACATCGAGACGAACCACGTCCCACCAGCGCCGACGCCACGCGAGCACCATCGAAGCCAGCCAGGCCAGCACCATGGCCAGGCCCAGCCACAGCGAACCCTCGATGAACAGCCCGCCGGTGATCCACTGGCCGAACGGATCGAGCAGTCGCAGCGTGATGCGTGCCGCCTGGCCCATGCCCAACACCGCTTCGTCCGGGGAGGTGAAGTGCTGCCAGAGAATGGTGAGGTTGCCGGGATCGTGGGTGAACTGGTCGACCACCGGGGGGCTCCACATCAAGGCACCCACCACGGCCGCAACCACCACGTCGACACCAAAGCTGCGAGGGGTCATGGCGCCGAGGTCGCCGAACGACGAATCCCCGTCGGCCCCGCGGCGGGCCCACCACAACTGGGCGACCACTCCGGCGATTGCGGACAGCACCAAGGCGGGCGCCACCACGGCATAGCCGGCGTGAGCCTGAACCGCCACCGACGCCGCAGCGACCGCAAGGGGCAGGGTGCGGCGTCCCGTCAGCGCCGCCCACACCGCCACAACCAGCACGGTGAAGGGCCACAGCGCCATCCACGGGTTCCACAGCTGGGTGCCCGCATCCAGCCCGTACCCGCCAAGCAGCACGGCGAAGGTCACGGCGACACCCGCCATCACGGCCGTGCCCGCCACTCGCCGAACCAGCCACAACGCCGTGGTCACCCAGGCGGCCCCCAGGATGGCGACCGCGGCCTCGGACGCCCAGGCCGAGCGTCCGAGCACCAGGTAGAACGGGTAGGCCGCCCAGAAGAACGCCGGGCCGGGATGGTTGCCCTGCACCCCGGCGTCGGACACGATGCGGCCCGCCGCGCCCACCAGCGGAGGGTGGGAGGGGAAGCTGCGCAACCGCAACTCGGCCTGGGCCAGGTCGCCGGTGGGATACCAGTGACGAAACGCCAACACCACCACGGTGATCGCCAACGGAACGAGCACCAGCGCCGCAGCAACGGCCACCTCCCGGCGTGATCTCGCCGGGGCCTCGGTCACCGGGCCTCCATTGGATCGTCGGCGGGCACCGTGTCATCAAGAAGCACCGTGTCATCGAGAGGCACTGTGTCATCGAGAGGCACTGTGTCATCGAGAGGCACTGTGTCCGGGGGGCCGAAGAGCCCCGCCGCCAACACGATGAGAAACGGGATCACGGGAACCTTGAACCGTGGCTCACCGAAGAAGGCCAGCGGCACGACCGCCATCACCAACATGGTCCACACAAACATCTGCCGCCGGGGACCCCGCCACCACTCGCGGCGCCACAACAATGCCACCAGGCCACCGATACCCACCACGACGTAGGCGACGTTGGCGGCGATGCGCAGCGCGCCCTCCTGAAGGGGCGACAGCCACAACTCGTGCTGGTAGTCCTGCACCACCATCACCGCGTCGTCGTCGGCGTGAAAGGTCTGGTAGATGCGGCTGACCATCAGGCGGGGTTCCTCGCCAGGATGCTCGATGGTCCATCGGATCGACCGCTTGGTGAGTTCCTTGTCGTGGGCCACCTCCGCCGCGGTGCCGTCGGTGGTGTCGCCGGCCACGGCCACGCACCCCGGACGCAGGTGGAACCCGCCGGTGGCCTGAGAGCTGTGGCCGATGCACAGGTTGTCGCCGGTGTTGGTCGAGATGAGCACCACCTGGTTCATACGCAGGGTGTTGCGCACCGTCCAGGCGCCGACCACCGCAAGGGTGGCAACCACTGCCACCGCACTCCACCTCATGGCGGAGGCCCGACTCCAGCCGCGGGCCGGGCCATCTTTCCCGGAGGCCGCAGTACGGCCTCGAAGCCAGATCACCACCAGCACCCCAACCGCAGGAAGCGCAATGGGTCGAACCAGCGCCGCCATGCCGAACAGCACTCCGAAACCGCCGGCGCGCAGCCACGCCTGTCGGCCTGTCCACGACTCGAACGGCACGGCCAACAGCACGTGTAGCGAGGCCAGAATCAAGAAGATGTAGAACGTCTCGGACAGGACCCCCGAGGTGTGCATGACCAGGTTTGGGTACAGCGCAAGGCCCAACGCGGCAATCAGGCCCGCCTTGGCCGACCACAGGCTTCGGCCAAGGCGACCGAGGAAATACACCGAACCGGCACCAAGAAACGCCTGGACCACCGCAATGGCGTAGGGCAGCCGATCCTCAAACGACCCGAACGGGCGCATTACGAAGGCGATCGCCCCGATGAAGATCGGGTATCCCGGCGGGTAGTAGGTGGTCGGTTGCGCCGTGGAGAAATCGATGTAGCCCTTGCCCAGAGCAATATCTCTGGCCGCCGCCAGGTAACGCGTCATGTCGGTGAGGCCTTGGGGCTGTCGCGCGGCGAACACCACCCAGATCAGGCGGACGACCAGAGCAAGGGCCACCACCATCCACAGCCGCCGCTGAAACGAGCTCCGCGAAGCGATGTCGGCGTCGGCGTCGACGGAGGGGTCGTTGAAGGGCTCGACCGCAGGGGAGTCTGATGCAGAGGGGTCGAGCGGTGAGGGATCGGTGCGAGTGGAGGCGGTGCTCTCGTCGCGAGGGGGTTGGGCCACGCTGCGAGCGTAGTTGTCCAAGCGCCTCACGGCCTGGAGCGAACCCGGCATGGAACCCGTTGGCCGCAACCGACAGCCAGGTTGCGTCCAAGACCGCCAGCGTGGACGCCGGCACGCGGCATGGGTGAAGCTGGGGTGGTGCGCCTCCCCCGCCCAAACAACGGCGACCTGATCGCCTGGGGAGTGTTGGCCGCGGCATTGCTCGCTCCCCTACCCGGCCTGATTCGCTTCACCGGGCCTCCGATGGAGGAGGGGTTCATGCTGCTGTTCCCCCAGTTGGTGGCTGCGGGCAAGGTCCCCAACGTCGACTTTCTGCACCTCTATGGCCCCGGCAGCCTGTGGGCGCTGGCCGGCGTGTACAAGGTGTTCGGCGCGTCGCTGGAGGTGCAGCGCCTGGTGGGCTGGTTCCAACACGGGGCCCTGGTCGTTGGTCTCTACACCTTGATTCGGCCCTGGTCCCGACTGTTGGCCACCGGCGTGGCGCTCACGGCGCTGGTGCAGGTGATCACCCCGGTGGGCCTGACCGCCCTGGCTTGGGACGGCGCCATTGCGTTGGCGGTGTGGTCGCTGGTGCTGGCCACTGCATCGTTGGATCTGCAGACCGCCGGCCCCGACCTGACCGATGCCGACATCAGCCCTCCGATCTCCCGATGGGTGCGGTGGCGCCCCGCCATCGCCGGGCTGCTGGGCGGGCTGGCCTTGCTGTATCGCCCCGACCTGATCGTGGCCATCGGGTTGTCGCTGGGCCTGATGTGGTGGCTGATGGCCGGGCGGGACCGCCGGTTGCTGGGTGCCGGCGTTGCGGCGGGCGTGGCACCGATGCTGATCCAGTTGGCACTGGCGGGCCCGGCGCGGACGATCAACGGCATGGTGCTCGACCCGGTGCTGCGACTCCGCGGCGGACGTTCGCTGCCCAGCCCACCATCAACAACCGAACTCGCCTCCACCCTGCAACGGGCCGCTGCGTTGCGCACCAACGGCTGGCCCCTGCCCCAACTGAGCCCGCCGATGCAGGTGGCCGTGTGGTTTTGGGCGCTCGTCTTGGGCACGTTGGGGGTGATCGGCGTGGCGGCGGTGTTGTGGCGTCACCGCAACACCCCGCGCACCGCCCGGTTTCTCGCCCTTGGTGCGCTGGCGGTCGGCGTCCTGCCCCAGGCGTTGCAACGACCCGACACCACCCACCTGGCCTGGGTGGGATGCCTCACGCTGCCGGCGGTGGCCGTCGCTGCGGCCGAACTGATGCGCTCAAAGGGTTGGTTGCCCGGCGAGTGGCGCGTGAAGGGCCACCTCATCGACGCCAACTCGGCCAACCGGTTCGCGCCGGCCATCATCGCCCTGGTGGTCGGAGGCGGCCTGGTGATGTCGGCCCCCCAGTACACGTCCCGGGCCTACATCGACCTGGTGGGCCAAAGCGTCGGCATCAACCGGGATGCGATCAAAGTGTCCCGGGGTGACCGCCACTACTACTACGGAGACCACCAGCGGGCAGCCGACCTGCAGGCCGCCATCGACATGCTGGACCAGCGGGCCAAGCGCGGCCAGAGCCTGGTGGTGGCCACGGGAGACCTTCGGTTCACGCCCTACTCCGACGCGATCGTGTATTGGATGTTTCCCGAGTTGGTGCCCGGCACCTACTTCATCGAAATGGACCCCGGACTGGCCAACCGTGCCGGTAACGGACTGGCCACCGACATCTCCAATGCCGACTGGGTGCTGCAAACTCGGTTTTGGGATGACTGGGACGAGCCCAACGACTCGGCCAACCCGGGCGACCCGCTACCCAACGAGGTGCTGAAAGAGAAGTTCTGCGTGGTCGGCGAGTGGGACACCGTCGTGTTGTCGGAACGCTGTCGATGAGCCTCCCATCAAAGCGTGCGGTGGCACCGAGGGCGCTCAGTGACCGCACACGCCTGCTGGGGCTGGATGGGCTTCGGGGGGTCGCGGCATCGTTGATCGTGGTGCACCACGCGGCCAACGTGTCCGGACCACAGCGAACCGCACCGTTTACGGAAGTGGCGTGGGTGGCCGACGTGGGCGTCGCCGTGTTCTTCGTGCTGTCGGGGTTTGTCATCTACCGACCCTTCGCCGCAGCCCACCTGTCGGGCAGATCGGTTCCTGCCACCGTGCCCTTCTGGTGGCGTCGTGCGCTGCGCCTGCTGCCTGCGTACTGGTTTGCCCTGTTCGGCCTGTGGGCCCTCGGGCTCAACACCTTCAACTCGGTTGGGGAGATGCTCAGCCAGGCCACGCTGACCCACGTGTTCGGGCCCGGTCTGGCGTTTCAGGGCATCTCGCAGAGCTGGTCGCTGTCGGTGGAACTCAGCTTTTACGCCGTCGTCCCTTTGATCTCATGGGTGGTACGTCGCCGTCGGGTGTCCGGCGGTGCCGTCTCGGACCGACGGGAGTGGGGAATGGTCGGAGCCTTGTTCCTCACGGGCTACCTGGTCCGGTTCGTTTTGTCGCTCGGCGAGGTTTCCTGGGGCGACTCCACCCTGCGTGGCATGTCGTTTCTTTGGCTGCCAACCAACATCGACCTGTTCGCCATCGGCATGGCGATTGCCGTGTTCCACACCCGCAACCTGGTCGGCACAAGCGTCGCCGAACACCTGCGACCCCGAGTCGCGCAGGCCACTCGGCGCCTCCAGCAGGCCTCGCGCCTTGCTGGGCCGTGGTGGCTGGCGGCGGCGGCACTCCTGGTGCTGTACGCCTATGCGGTCGGCCCCGCCGACTTCAACGTGGGCTACACCGGCTGGTTCTGGGAGCGCCGCCAGTTGGTCTACGGGCTGATCGGCCTGGCGTTGGTGTTCCCGCTGAGCCGGCCCGGCGGCGCAGGCATCACCCGGCGGGTGTTGGCCTCCAGCATCGGGGTGTGGTTTGGTGCGTTCTCCTATGGCCTCTACCTGTGGCACAACGCCTGGATCGAGCGCCTGGGCGCCGAGCTGGCCCAACCCAACCCGGGTCTGCCGGCATTTCTCGGCACGGGGTTCGGCAACGTCTGGTTTCCCGCCACCCTGGCCGTGGGTTTTGTTCTGGGATTGATTTGCGGCGCCATCGGCTGGTTCGTCGTCGAGGAACCTCTGCAACGGTTCAGGTCGTTGTTTCGGACATGACGCACGCCGCCGACCTCTCGAGGGCCGGGTGGCCCGTCGTGGCCTCCGACCTGGATGGCACCCTGCTGGGTTCCGACCACGCCGTGGCCGACCGCACCGTGAGCGCCATCGATCGGGTACGAGCGCACGGCGGAAGGTTTCTCATGGTCACGGGGCGACCCGTGCGCTGGATCGTCGAACTGGCCGAGCGGCTCGGCACCACCGACCCGGTCATCGCCCTGAACGGTGCCGTCGTGTGGGATCCCGGCAGCGGCGAGGTGATGCGTTCGGCTCCGCTCGACGTCGACCTGATCGGCGGGCTCATCGAACGGCTGGCGGGCGAGGACCCCGATTTGCTCTGGGCCGTGGAACGCCCGATGCGGCACGCCCGAACCCCCGATTTCGCTCCACATTTGAATGCCGACGGCGCCGAGGTGGGCCCGCTCGACGAACTGCTGTCGGGCACCATCACCAAGGTGTTGTGCCGGGCCGAACGGTTTCATCCCGATCGTTTCGAGCGCATCCGCACCCAGGTGGGTGATGCGGCGAAGGTGACGCACTCGGGGAACGAGGCGCTGATCGAGATCAGTGCTCCCGGCGTGCACAAGGCGGCGACGCTGGCTGCGCTGGTTGATGAGTGGTCGCTTCGACCCGACGACGTGCTGGCATTCGGCGATCAGGTCAACGACGAGGAGATGCTCGGCTGGGCGGGTTGGGGCGTGGCGATGGCCAACGGCGCACCGCACGTGCGGCGCATGGCCGACGAGGTCACCGGCACCAACGACGAGGGCGGCGTGGCCCACATCCTCGAACGCGAATTTCCCGAGCTCGGCTGAGCGGCGCCCAGGCGTGGGGCCGGCGACGCCGCAGCCGATGGCGGCGTGAGCCACCTCAGTAGGCGCCGCCCAGCTTGTGGTGGTCCCAGGTGACCACCTTGTCGGCGTGAACCACCACGGCGGCCCGCTTGTTGGACATCGCCTCGGCCACGGCCCGCCGCTCCTGGGCGCTGGAGGTCTCGATATACCGGCCAACCACCGACTCGGCGATATCGATCACCCGGGGGTCGCCCTCCTCGATCAGCTCGGCGCGCCCCACGATCTGCACACCGCGCAGCGTCTCGTAGCTGTCGCCGTCCTCCACCAGCACCGTGATGTTGGCGTCGCGGCGCAGGTTGGCCACCTTCTGGCTCCGGGCAAAGGTCTCGAAGGCCGGGCGACCTTCCTCGAACCCGTACCACATCGCCACCAGATGGATGGTGCCGTCCTTGCCATGGGTGGCAACCTGCATGGAGCGACGGCCACCAAGAAACTCGGCCTGCTCATCATCGGACATGCGGATCTGGTCTCGACGGTTACTTGCCATGGGTCCCCCACGTGTTGGTCGAATCGGACACCTCGAACACGACGATGCCGGTGGTCGGCGCCGAGGCTATGGCGTTGCCGTGCCACACGTCGTTACAGGTCGCGCTCGGCCAACACCACGCCCAGATGCTGCAGCTCGGGCACCCGGGGAAAGTTTGGCGTCGTCGGGATGGGTGGCGCGGCCAGGAGGCCCGCCTCGCACGCCACGCGGTCCACCAAGGCCACGTCGAGGCGCTCCTCATTCCGTAAGCGAGGCTCGGTCGGGTCCCGGCCCACATCGGCGGGTTCGGGCTCGACGCGGCCATCGGGCTCGGCCTGCCAGCGTGCGATGGCAACGTCATAGAGGGCCTGCGGCACCCGGTACCCGACACCGGCCACCAGCCACACCGGCACGCCCAGGTGGCGCGCCACTGCCGCCGCCGGCACCGAGCCGGTGACGCACAGCGCCTCGCCGGGACCTGCGATGGACGCCTCCACCAGCACCGCATCGCTGGCAGCCACCGCAGCCGCCACGGCCTCGGGAGCCACCCGGGTGGCAACGATGCCACGCAGGCCCAGCTGCCGAGCCAACTCGGCGCCCTCCCCCAGCGCGTCGAGCGCCAACACACTGACATCGCCCCGACGCAGGAGGCCCTGAGCGGCCTGGATCGACCATCCCACGACGGTCACGGTGGCTCCGTGAGGCAACGCCGCCTCCAACTCCACCGCCGTTCGGTCGGCGGCCAGCTCCCTCAGCAGCTCGGCGACCTCGCGGCGCACGTCCGCTGCGGTCACCACCCGGGCAGCCATCCACCACAGCGGCCCACTGACCGGACGGCGGCTGAGAATACGCCGACATGCCACCAACAGCTCCGCGGAATCGACCTGGCCGAACCGCGACGACAGGCCCAGAACGGCCTCGGCGGTCTCCTCCACCAGCATGGCGGCGGGGACACCACCCGACCGGGCGACGTAGCGGAGGTGCTCGATGGGATGCAGGTCCGTCAACCTACAACGTGGGCACAGTGCGAAAAGGGGCGCTTTGACAGCTCGGCGGGCTAGATTTGCGGCTGTGGATCAGCTCTCACCCGACCTGGAACTGCACCCGTTGCAGGGCAAGCCCCTCACCCTCGCCGATCAGGTGGTGATGTTCCATCTGGTGGTCGTCGTGGTCGACCCCTACACGGTGGAGAGTTCATGGCTGCTCGACACCGCCGGTGAGATGCTGACGCAGTTCTTTGGCGCCGACTGCCGGGTGGCGTTCGTTGCCACCGCCGACGAGTACGACACCAAGGCCTTCCTTGGGCCGTGGGCCGAGCGGTTGCTCACCTACGCCGACCCCGACCGCACCCTGGCCAAGGCCGCCGAGGTCACCGAACTGCCCGCCATTTTGCATATCGACAACGACTGCAACATCGTCGGTCGCGCCGAGGGATGGCAACCCGACGAGTGGCGTGAGCTGGCCCATCGTCTGGCCAAGGACATGTCGTGGTCGGCGCCTCCCATCCCCAAGGTGGGCGATCCCGTGGCATTCGCCGGATCGCCGGCCACCTAACGCACGCTCGTTCACCGAGTTGAGCCGGGTGGCGGGGCCTCCCTACCCACAGGTGACGCCTGGGGGCGGATCGCCGACGGCCACACCCACCGGATCTGCCGGCGGTGCCGGGGCGCTTGCCGGCGCTGCGGAACCGGGCGCAGCCTCGTCGTCGGCGGCCTCGTCAGGCGACGGGTCCCCTGCATCCGACCCGGCGGCCTGGGCCTTGGGCCAATCAAAGCGGTTGAAGTCGGTGCCGATCACCAACTGCACATCGCCGGGACCGAGGCTGTCGTCCTCCACCAGGTCCACCGGGGTGACGAAGTAGGACGCCGCCAACTCGGCCAACGGCTTTGAGTCGGGCCCATGGCGGATCTCCGATTGATCAACCTTGCCACCGGCCGGGTTGCCGACACCGGTGGAAACGAACCCAAAGCGTTCGAACTCGGTGGCCAGGCTTGCAGCCAGGCCGTCACGGCCGGTGCCGTTGAGCAGCTCGAAGCTGACCTGCTCCGGCTGCGGTCCGGCATCGACAGGCGCCTGCTGGGGTGCCTCCCCCCGGAACGGCGCAAGCACCGCCGGGGCCGCGGCCTCATCCAACCGCTGCACCTGCGCACCGGAGGACAACGTGTCGTCGGTGGTGGGCACCACCGAGGTTTGAAGGTCGTCGGGTGAGAAACTGCGGAACCGCCTGCCCAGCGCCAACAGGGTGCGCAACGACAGATCCTGGTCGAGGGTGACGGTCTTGGTGAGGGTGGAGCCCAGCGTGTCGAAGGCCCCGACGTTGGTGACGCTCAGCTTGGACACCCTGCTCAAGGCCCGGCGAAGAAAGATCTGTTGGCGGGTCACGCGGCCGAGGTCGCCGGTGGGATCGGTGCTCCAGGTACCGTCCGGCTCTTGATATTGCAGGTGTCGGGCCCGCGAAAACGCAAGCGCCTGGTAGGGGTCCAACATGACGCAACCCTTGGCCCCGATGTTCAGGCCGGAGTTTCGGTCCCGAACCGGTGCGGGCACGTAGACGGGCACGCCGCCGACCGCTTCCACCAGACGCTGAAAGGCGACGAAGTCGACCTCGACGTAGTGGTTGACGGGCACACCGAGGTTTTCCTGAACCGCATCGATCACCGCCTGTGGGCCATCGTTGTACGCGGCGTTGATGCGGTGACCCTCGCCGTCGATCTGCACCCACAGATCGCGGGGAACCGAAAGTACCGACACCGCCTTTTTGGACGGGTCGACCCGCACCACCATCAAGGTGTCGGAGCGGTGGCCGGATTGTTGCTCGGCAGTATCGAGAAAGGCGCCAGACCCGGCAGCGTCGGAGGTAATGCCCTCCCGGGTGTCCGAGCCGACCACCAGGTAGTTGCTGGGCCCCTGCTTGGAGACGGCCTCCAGGTCGACATCCACCCGGTCCACGTTGGCGTATCGCCCCCACGCCCAGGTGCCGGCCGCAGCAACCACCAACACCATCGCCAGCCCTGCGCCGCACAGGGCCATGAGGCGGCGTTGCCGAGGGTTGCGGGATCTGAGAACAACTTTGGACATACGTCGCCAAACTCGGGGGGTTGGGCCACCGGGAGGCGACAGCGAAACGGGGTGGTCGCCACGGCCCGGTCCGACCACGATATCGGTGGGAGGCCGCCGGACGGTGGCAGTAAGATTTGCGCCCATGGTTGACACCGCACCCGAAGCCGCTCCCACGTCTGGCGTGCCGGCCAAGCCACCCCGCTGGACCTACCAGTGGCAGGAACTGAAGGCCGAGGTCATCGACACCGGCCTGTGCACCGGCTGTGCCGGATGCGTCATCGCCTGCCCCCATGACGTGATCGGTTACGACCACGCCCAGGGCGGTTACCGGCCGTTCCACCTGGAGGACGAACTGGGGCCCGACGACTGCATCCACGGCCAGAAGGGATGCACCTCCTGCACCAGGGCGTGCCCACGATTCCGTGCCTGGGAACCCCAGGCCAACGAGCACCTGTTTGCACGCGAACGCACCGACGACGAGGTCGCCGGCATCTACCAGGACATCCTGTTGACCCGGGCGTCGGACAAGATGGTGCACGAAATGGGCCAGGACGGCGGGCTGGTGTCGGCGATCCTGATCTGGGCGATGGAGCACGACTACATCGACGCCGCACTGGTGAGCTTTCTGGAGGGTGACGCCAACTCGTGGGTGGCCAAGCCGGGAGTCGCCGCCAACCGCGAGGAGATCCTGGCCGCAGCGGGCAGCCGCTACACCTATTCGGCCAACACCCTGGCCATGGACGAGGCCCTCGAAGCCGGCCACAAGAATCTGGCGTTGGTCGGCATGAGCTGCCAGAGTTCGGTGCCGCCGGTGATGTGGAGCCGCAAGGTGGGCAAGATCTCCAAGCCGGTGAAGTTCAACCTGGGCCTGCTGTGCTCCAAAACGTTTGACGACGCCATCTTCGAGGAACTCTTCTGGCCAAAGTACGGCTTGAAGCGCTCCGAGATCGCCAAGATGAACATCAAAGGCGTCTTCCAGATTTGGACGACCGACGGCACCTACCGTGAGGTGCCGCTCAAGGAGTGCCACGCCTGGACCCGCGAAGGCTGCAAGATGTGCCCCGACTTCGCCGCCGAGCACGCCGACATCAGCTGTGGCGGCATCGGAGCAAACGCCGACTGGACGCTCACGATCGTGCGCACCGATCTCGGCCGGGAGATCATGTCGCGGATGATCGCCGACGGGTCACTCGAGACCCGACCTGGCGACTCCGACCCCGGAGCGATCGCCCTCATGCGGCGCCTCGCCGAGAACAGCCGGGCCCGCTGGCCAACGACGGCCGCACCCGAGATACGCCTGGGCCTGCCGGTCAAGAAATAGCGGACACACCCGCCGGGTCTCAACCGGGGATCAACCGAGGTTGGGCGACTACCCGGGCTTGGTGGTCGAGGTTTGCGCCTCGGTCGTGGTGGGTGATGCGTCCGAACCACCCTCCTTGCACTTGTCGATCGCCGCCTGGATACCGGCCGGAATCACGATCTTGCGGTTTTCCTCTTCGGCGGTCGACTGCGACTTGTCGAACTTGTTGAACTCTTTCCAGGGCACGGTCTTCTTCAGTTGCGCCCAGACGCACCGGCAGTACTCAGCCGAGGAGCCGTCCTTGCAGCCCACCATGAAGTTGGCTTCCGCCCGCTCGTTGTAATTGGTGGGCAGATCGGAGCAGCCGCCCAGCACCAGGATGCCAACGATCAGGGCCGAGGCATACCTGCCCCGCCGCGCGCCGCTGAAGGCCTTCGGCTGAGATGCGGGCTGAGGGGAGCGGCTGGCCAAACGGTTGAACACGGCTGCGGAGCGTACCAGTGGCCCTCACCCAAGGCAGTTCGAAGCGCGTGTTCGGCTCAACCACGTGCCCGATTGTCGTGCGCCGCAAGGCCGGCGATGGCCCGGGCTCGGGCAAACGTGTCATCCAACATGTTCTCGGTCAGGCGCCCGGTGAAGGTGTTCTGCTGGCTGACGTGGTAGCAGCCCAGGATGGTGGGGCCGGCCGCCGTGGCCACCTCCACGCCGTGGCCAAACCGGGGCCGGGGTGACACGTCAAAGAGGCGGGCAAGCACCGAGAACCCAAACCCGCCCAGCGACACCACCACCGACACGTTGCTCAGCGCCGCCAACTCCCGCTCCAGATAGCCCACGCAGTTGTCACGTTCGGTGATGGTCGGCTTGTTGTCCGGAGGGGCACAATGCACCGGTGAGGTGATCCAGACGTCGGACAGAACCATGTCGTCGTCGCGCGACTCGGTGTGGCCCTGGCTGGCAAACCCGGCCCGCCACAACGCCCGGTACAGCCACTCACCGGATCGGTCCCCGCAGAACATCCGGCCGGTGCGGTTGGCCCCATGTGCCGCCGGGGCCAAGCCCACCACCGCCACCGACGCCTGCGGGTCCCCCCAGCCAGGCACCCCGCGCCCCCAATAGTCCCAGTCGGCGAAGGCCGCACGCTTTTCCCGGGCCACGCGCTCTCGCCACTCGACCAGGCGCGGACAGGCCCGGCACGCAACGATCTCCGTTTCAATCTGTGCGAGTACCTCCGCAGACGAGGGATCTGAGCCGGTGCTGGTCACGCTGTCAGCCTGCCACGCGCCCCTGCCGAGGAGGGGAGCGGGCCTGGCGGCCGGGTCGCCGAGTCGGCCGAGGGCCGCCTGCTCGGTATCCTCGTGGGGGAATGACCACCCCCTCGCACGACCATCACCCGACCGGCCAGCCCAACCCGACCGACCCGGCAAACCCAGCGAGCCACACGCTGGTGCTGTTGGTCCGTCACGGGCTGACGGAGCTGACCGGCAGCGTCCTCTATGGCCGCACCCCCGGCAACCACCTGTCCGAACAGGGCGTCACCCAGGCCGAGGCCGTGGCCAAACGCATCGCCCCACTCGGCGACCGTGTGCGGGCGGTGGTGGCCTCCAACATCGAACGCACTCAGGAGACCGCAGCACCGATCGCCGCAGCGCTCAACCTCACCGTCGACACCGACGATGCACTCCTGGAGGCCGACTTCGGCGAGTGGACCAACCAGCCACTCGATCAGCTCCGCACCAGGCCCGAGTGGCACAGTGTGCAGAACCATCCGTCCACGTTTCGATTTCCCGGTGGCGAGTCGTTCATGGAGATGCAACAGCGCATGGTGGGCGCCGTGCACCACTGGGCCGACCGCTGTGTTGGGGGCACGGTGGTGTTGGTCTCCCACGCCGACCTGATCAAGACCTACGTGGCCTTTGCGGCGGGCACACACCTGGACCAGTTCCAGCGGCTGGTGATCAGCCCCACCTCGGTCACTCCGATCCTGCTGGGGGCCGGGGCGCCCATCGTGTTGGCCGTGAACTCGACCGGTGGCGACCTCGCCGCCCTGGCTCCGGCATGATCCCCCCAATGAGTTCAGGCGGTCAGCAGCCATCGACGGGAGCGTGAGCGTTCATGTCTGAGATGTTCGACCATCCCGATGACTTTCTTCCCGGCGCCGTGGGCGATCCGGGTGCCCGCGTGTTCTACCTGCAGGCACGGGACGGTCACCGGATCACCACGCTGCGTTGCGAGAAGGAGCAGGTGCTGGCACTGGCCCAGTTTCTGATGCGGCTGGTGGGCGACGAGGGTGCCATCGAACCGCTGGGTGAGCTCATCGAACCGGTCATCGAAGGCTTCACGGTGGGAAACCTTCTGGTTTCAGCCGAGGACGCCGACGGGTCGGTGCTGGTGGTCGCCGAGGAACTGGTGCCGGAATCCGACGATGCGCCCGCCTCCGGGGAACCCCGGGAGTTGCAGGTGCGCATGACCGCGGCCACCGCCCGAGGGTTTGCGCAGCGGGCCGGACGGCTGTTGGCAGGCAGCCGACCCATCTGCGAACTGTGCGGGCGGCCGATGGACCCCCATGGGCACGCCTGCCCACGGTTGAACTAGTGACGGCCTAGCCCGTGCCCGAACTCGACCTCGGCTCCACGCTGGAACCGGACGACCCAACCGTCGAGGCGGCGTTGGCTGCCGGCGACATCGAGGTGCTCGGCCGCATCCCGTGGAGTTCCAATGCCACGTTCGTCGTGCGGGTGTGCCGGTTGGGACAGCGGTTGACCGCCATCTACAAGCCCGAGCGCGGTGAACGCCCGTTGTGGGATTTTCCGGCCGGGCTGTGGCGGCGCGAACGGGCCGCCAAGCTGCTCGATCTTCAACTCGGCTGGACGTTCGTACCGCCAACCGTGGTGCGCCACGACGCTCCACTGGGGGTGGGCACCGTCCAATACTTCATCCCCAGCGACGTGAACGTCACCGCTTTCGACCTGGTGACACAACCGCGATGGGCAACCGACCTGGCTCGACTGGCCGCGTTCGACATCGTCGCCAACAACACCGACCGCAAGGCCGGTCACTGTCTGTTGGGCGCAGACGATCGGCTCTATGCCATCGACCACGGCCTGTGCTTTCACACCGAGGAGAAGGTGCGCACGGTTTTGTGGGACTTTGCCGGCGAGCCGATCGACGCCGAGCTGCGCTCGTTGCTGGGCGCATGGTCGACCGAGTCAATCGACCCGGAGTTTGCCGACCTGCTGGACGGCGACGAGGTGAGCGCAATGGTGGAACGGGCGCACCGGCTGGCCGAGGCGGGCATACTGCCCAGCGACCCGACCGGCCGGCGCTACCCCTGGCCACTCGTCTAGCAACCGACCCGACTCAGCGGGCCTGGATCGCCTCGATCAACTTGGGCAGCACCTTGTGCACGTCGCCGACGATGCCCAGGTCGGCCACCGAAAAGATCGGCGCCTCCGCATCCTTGTTGATGGCGATGATGTGCTTGGAGCCCTTCATGCCGACCAGGTGCTGGGTGGCACCCGAGATACCGGCGGCGATATAGACGTCGGGCTTCACCACCTTGCCGGTCTGACCGACCTGATAGCTGTAGGGCACCCAACCGGCATCGACGATGGCCCGCGAGGCACCGGGTGCGGCGCCCAGCAACTTGGCCAGATCCTCCACCGCCTGGTACTTCTCGGCGTCGCCCATGCCACGACCGCCGGCGACGACGACGGTGGCGTCGTCCAGCGACGGGCCCTCGGTCTCCTCGACGTGCACGTTGGTCACCTTGGCGCCACCGGACTGACCCACATCGGGCACAGGCAGCGCCTCGACGGTGGCCGCGTCGCCCGAAGGCGCCTCCGCGGGAGCGAACGACTTGGGTCGCACGAGGAAGATTCCAGGCTGATCGCCGGTGAACCTGGTGGTCACGTTGGTGGCGCCACCGAAGATGGGCTCGACGCCCACCAGGGCACCGTCCGACTCGATGAGGTCCACCACGTTGGTGATCACTGGTGCGTCGAGCTTGACCGACAGCCGGGCCGCAACGTCGCGACCGTCGTAGCTGGTGCCAAAGAGGATGGCGGCCGGCGCATCGGAGGCGATGGCGTCGGCCAGGGCGGCTGCCAGCGGCGGGCCGGGGAGGCGACCGGTGAGGTCGCCGGTGGCCAGCACCTTGGAGGCGCCGTGGGCGCCCAGGGTGGCCGCAACGGCGTCGCCGTCACCACCGACCACGGCCACCACCGTGTCGGCCAGTTCGGAGGCCTTGGCCAGCAACTCCAGCGTGGTGGAGGTGGGCTCGCCGTGGCCCTCTTCCGGCTGGGTGAGGTCGGTATAGACCCAGATGGTTGAAACAGACATGTCCGACTCCTCAGATGATCTTCAGGTTGGCGAGATAGTCCACAACGGACTGGAAGGCTTCGCCCTCGTCCTCGATGATTTCTCCGGCCTCGCGCTCGGGGGCCTTGGCGATGTCGATGATCTCCTGGCCGGCACCGGCCCAACCCACCTGGGAGGCGTCGAAGCCGAGATCGGCCGCCGTGAGGTTTTCGACCGGCTTGGACTTGGCCGCCATGATGCCCTTGAAGGACGGGTACCTGGGCTCGACCACGCCTGCGGTCACCGACACGACGGCGGGCAGCGAGCACTCGACGTCGTTGTAGCCGGCTTCGGTCTGGCGGCGAACCTTGACGGTGCCGTCGGCGATCTCGACCTCTTTGGCAAACGTGACCGACGGCAGATCGAGCACGGCGGCGAGCTGCTCGGGCACGGTGCCCGTGTAGCCGTCGGAGCTCTCGGTGGCGGTCAGGATCAGGTCGGCGCCCTCCACCTTCTTGGCGGCGGCGGCCAGCACCTTGGCGGTGGTCAGCGCATCGCTGCCCGCCAACGCAGGGTCGCTCACCAGGATCGCCTTGGCGGCGCCCATGGCCAGCGCGGTGCGCAGGCCGGACACCTCCTCGTTGGGGGCCATGGAGATCAGCGTGACCTCGCCCTCACCGGCGGTGTCCACCAGCTGCAGCGCCATTTCAACGCCATAGCTGTCGGACTCATCCAGGATGAGCTTGCCCTCACGCTTGAGGGTCTTGGTTTCGGGATCCAGGTCACCGGGCTCGGCCGGGTCCGGGATCTGCTTGACACAGACGACGACGTTCATGGGGGACAGTGTGCCTCCGGGTCGGCGTCCAAACAAAACCGCGCCGTCTCCCGGTGACTCCTCGCTCCCCGCCTCGCCCCCTCCGAGGGCGGTATCGTCGGCCGCCTTGAGAATTCTGCTGATCGCCAACTGCACCGCCTCGTCGGTGACCGCCCGCAAGCGAGTGGTCATCACCAGGCTGCTCTCGGGTGCCCACGAGGTTGACGTGGCCTTGACCCAGCATCGTGGGCACGCCACCGAGTTGGCGGCGGCCGCGTCCACCTCCGGGATCGAGGTGGTGGTGGCACTCGGCGGCGATGGCACCCTCAACGAGGTGGCCAACGGCCTGGCGGGCACCGACTGCGCCCTGGCGGTGCTGCCGGGCGGGTCCACCAATGTGCTGGCCAGAACGCTTGGGCTGGCCGACGACCCGATCCAGGCGACCTTGCAGCTGCTCGACGCCCTGGACCTCGGGCTGATCCGTCGAGTGTCGTTGGGTCGGGTCAGCTCGCTGACGCCGTTGGACGACAGCGTGCCCTTGGCGAACGAAGCCGCACCGGGGAATCGCGCCCCATCGCGCCGGCGCGGCCCGGCCTCCCCGCCGAGCGAGGCGCCACGATGGTTCACCTTTCATGTGGGCATCGGTTGGGACGCCGCCACCGTCGCCGAGGTGGAGCGACGCGGCAGCCTCAAGCGTTACCTCAACCACCTGCTGTTCATCTATGCCGGCCTGAAGGCGTTCTTTCGCGACACCGACCGCACGTCACCGTGGATGCGCGTCGAGGTGGACGGTGAGGTCGTCGAGGGTTGGCAGTGCCTCGTGCTCAACTCAAACCCGTACACCTTCGTTGGCAGCCGCGCCTTTGATGTCGACCCGAGGGCAACCCTCGACGCCCGCCCGACACTGGTGGTGGCCACCCGGTTTGGGGCGCTCGACTTTCTCAGCCTGACCACGGCGGCCCTTCGAGGCGGAGGCGTCGCCGAACATCGCACCGTGCGAATGTTCCGCGGCTTCGAAAACGCCAGGATCGAGGCGTTGCGCCCCTTGCCGTGGCAGGTCGACGGCGACTACCTCGGCGAGGTGGCCGGGCTGACGATCGATGCCCGACCCGCCAACCTCTCGCTGGTCACGCCGGGGCCCCCTCGTCCCCGTCGGCCGGGGCCGGGACAACGAAGCCGGCGGCGGCGAGGTGTGCCCGCATGGCTCCGGGGTGGTCGGTGATCAACGCGGTCACGCCCAGCTTCGCCAGGTCGACGGCATGGTCGAAGTCGTTGACCGTCCAGGTCCACACCTCCAAGCCACGGGCCTGCGCAGCGGCGACCAGCGCCTCATCCACCTCGGGATACCACGGGTTGTAGGCGCTACAGCCCAGCGAGGCGGCCACGTCGAGGGCCAGCGCCGGCTTGGGTACCCCCATGGTCAGATACCCGGTGGGATGGGCACAATCCATGCCCTGGAGCAGGGCCAGGATGTCGAGATCAAAAGACGACAACACAAATCGTTGCGATCCGGGCCGGTCGTCCAACTGCGCCAGCACCAGGTCGAGCACCAACATGCGGCGGGCCAAATGCTCGGCGGACTCATCGGATTTCACCTCGACGTTGACGATGCCGGGTGCCACCCCGAGCGCGTCGGGCAACGACTCCAACGTCTGGCGCAGACGCAGTTCCGCCGCCGTGGTGCGATCGATCACCGTGCCATCGCTCAGCCGCCGATCGTGAGACAACACCAGTTGGTCGTCTGCGGTGAGTCGAACGTCAAGCTCCACACCGTCGGCGCCCTGCCGGGCCGCCTCCTCGAACGCCGCCAGCGAGTTCTCGGGTCGGTCGGCGGAGGCCCCTCGATGGGCGATCACCAACGGCATCGTGGGTCTCGGCGGGCTGGAGGAAGTGGATTCGTTCACCGTGACAGGGTTCCACGCACAAGCACGAGACGCATGTCACATCGTACTTTGTGAAACTTTTCCTTTACAGGTCTGCCACTTCTGGATAGGTTCTGACCGCTCACCCAGCACGCCGTGCGTCGAACCAGGAACCCCGCTCGACGTTTTCCCCCTGGAACCGTGCTGCAACGTAACCCATGGCGCGTTCAGCAACGCGCTCGAATCCCTTGGAGGATCACAGTGGCACTGACGCTCAAGCCCGGCAGCTTCACCGATACCGATGATTGGCGTTCAACAGCTGCGTGTCGGGACACCGACCCGGACCTGTTCTTCCCCATCGGCACCACCGGGCCGGCGATCGAGCAAATCGACAGTGCCAAGGAGGTGTGCGATGCGTGCGACTCGAAGGCCCAGTGCCTGGAGTTCGCCCTCGCCACCAACCAGGACTCCGGTATCTGGGGCGGCACCTCCGAGGAGGAGCGCCGCAAGCTGCGCCGCCAGTGGGTGGCAGCCCGCCGCAAGGCCAGCTGAACCCACACCGCCGGGTTTGAACCCGGCCCAACGGCCGCGCCCCACCCCGGGCGGCCTTCCGGTCGTTACCCGCCGAGGCGGAGGATGGGCAGTTCCTGCGTCGGGTCGTTCTTCCCACCGGGCGCAACGTCGGCCACCTCAACCTCCACCTGTGCCCGGGTGCCAGACAGGCCTGCGCCCTCGCCCTGCCGGGGCCCAATCTCGATCGTTCCGGCCAACTCCTCGGTGACCAACGAGGAGACGATCGTCAGGCCCAACCCTCCACCGGCCGGGTCGAGCGCCTCGGGCACCCCGATGCCGTTGTCCACCACCTCGACCCGCAGTGATGAGGCCTCCCGATCAAGGGTGACCCACACCATCGGCTGAGGGAGATCGTCCTCCCCCAGCTGCGGAAACGCGTGGTCGAGCGCGTTTTGGATCAGCTCGTTGACCACGATGGCCAGCGCGGTGGCAGCGTCGGATGGCACCCGACCCGCCGTGCCCGAGAGGCGGATCAGCACGTGCGCGCCGGTGACCTGGTCCATGGTGCGCACGATCGCCGCCACGATCTCGCGCAGCTCCACGTCGTCGCGATGCTCACGGCTGAGCAGCTCGTACACCACTGCGATCGCCTGGATGCGCTGTACCGACTCGTTCACGGCCCGATCGGCCTCTGGGTGAGCAATCCGGCGTCCCTGCAGCCGCAGTAGGGACGAGATGGTCTGCAGGTTGTTCTTGACCCGGTGATGGATCTCTCGGATCGTGGCGTCCTTGCTGAGAAGCAACAGGTCGAGCTGGCGGATCTCCGACACATCCCGAAGAAACACCACTGCACCGTTGACCGCCTGCCGCTCCAGCAGTGGGAGCACCTCGAGGTCGATCACCACCGAGCCGGCCGCCACCTCCTCGGACGTGGGGCGACGCGTGCGAAAGGCCAGGCGCGTGGCCAGTTGGTCCAAACCCGCCTCGGCCAGGTGCGTGTTCATCACCGAACCTTCGACGCCCGCCCGGTTCAACGCCGACACGGCATTGGGCGACGCAAAAACCACCCGGCCGTCACCATCCAACAAGAGGATGCCGTCGCCCACCCGGGGCGGCTCGCTCAGCACCCGGTCCTCGGGGCCGGGCGCATAGGGAAACTCGCCGGCGGCGATCATGGAAACGAAACGCTCGAAGATCGCCTGGTAGGTGCGCTCCAATTCGCCCGGTTGACGATGGGTGGGCGCCTGCTCGCTGGTCATCACCGCAACCACGCGATTCCGCCAACGAACCGGAATGGCCTGAACCGTCACGCTGACACCCAACTCCTCGACAAACAGGTCACCCCCTTCGATCGCACCAGAGCGCCATGCCCGCTCGACATGGGGCCGATCGGCCCCGGCCGCCCACGAGCCCACCCGGTCCGACTTGTAGAGCGTCTGGCCCGTCGCCGGCCGCACCTGGCTGCGCACCATGTAGCCACGACCGGCCGGCACGTACAACAGCAGGTCACCAAACGACAGATCCGACAGCACACCCCACATGGTCACCAGGCGACGGAGGTGATCCTCCTGTGGGTCCTCCGGCACCACCACCTGAGCGTTGGGTGCCTCGGGCAGTTCGTTCACCTCTCGGAGTCGTCCCAGAGTTGCCGACCCAGGCGAACAAGGCCCGCAATGTCGGTGATGTCCTCGGCGAAGTAGGGCACGCTCGCCACCACGGCGGCATCGGCCGTCAAGCGGTCTCGCTCCTCGGCCTCGCGTCCGGCCACCAGCTGAAAGCGGAGGAAGTTCTCCCCCAGTTCGGGAAGCATGCGACCCAGCGGCACCCGGCCGTCCTCGCCCACCCCCAGGCGTTCCGCCAGCACCTCGGCGCGGGCGGCGCCGTGTTCGGCCAGGTCGTGGGCGGTGACGGTGGCGGCCCTGTCGGTCAATCCCGCCGGCAGCGTCTTGTTGAGCACCAGCGCGCCGACGTCGTAGTTGCGCTTGTCCAGCTCGGCGATGAAAAGCCGCGCCTCGCGCGCCGCGGCCGCCTCCAGGGTGGACACCACCACAAAGCTGGTGTCGGCGGAGGCCAGCAACCGACTGACCGCCTGGGAACGCTCGACGAAACCGTCGTACATCGACTGGAACAACATGAAGAACTCGGCGATGTCGGACAGAAACTGGCTGCCCAGGATGCGGTCGGCGACCGTGTAGAACGGTTTGGAGGCCAGGTTGATCACCCGCGAGCGGCTTGGGGCGATCAACCAGCGCAGCAGGCGGCTGGAGAAGAAGTCCGCCATGCGCTCTGGAGCATCAAGAAAGTCGAGTGCGTTGCGGGTGGGTGGGGTGTCCACCACGATCAGGTCGAAGCGTCCAGACGAGTGCAGCTCGTAGAGCCGCTCCATGGCGACGTAGTCGTGGCTCTGCACGAACTTCGAGGAGATGTTGGTGTAGAGCGGGTTGGCCAGGATGGCGTCGCGGGTGGCGGCGTCGGGCGCATGGCTGCGCACCAGGTCGTCCCAGCTCTCCTTGGTGTCCAACATGGCCGCCCACAGCTCGCCCGTCGGGCGAATGCCCACCGAGGTGAACGCCTCGTCGGGCACCCGAACCTCGACGTTGCCGAAGCGTTCCAGGCCCATGGCGTTGGCCAACCGACGAGCCGGGTCGACGGTGACCACCAACACCTTCAACCCCAACGTCGACGCCGCCATCGTGGCCACGGCTGCGGCGGTGGTGGTCTTGCCCACACCACCGGAGCCGGCCGTCACCAGCACCTCCCGGGCCGATGCCAGGTTTCGCAGGCTTGCGCCGCTCATCGCAGCCACCCGCCCGGGGTCGGACTCCTCAGAGAGATCGAACCCATCAGACCAGCTCCTCTTCCAGAAGATCGGCGATGGCGTGCGTCACCCGTGTGCCGTGTGTGCGGATGAACAGCATCGGCAGGTTGACCAATGGCACGCCCTCCGGGAGCCCCGCTCGAAGCCGTTGCAGATGCGGCACGCGTGAGCGGCGCAACCCCACCGCCAACTCGGCCGCCTCGACCACGCCCTGGAGGCCGGCGCCGGTGGTGGCACCCAGGGAGTCGTCGACCCCGGTCAACGCATCCCCGTCGGAACGGACCGACTCGGCCAACTCGTCGAACAACTCCTCCTCCGTCCGGCTGAACAGCTCGGGCAGTACCCGGTTGGCCACCACTCCGGCCAGGTCGATTTCGGTTTCGGTGCCCAGGCGTCCCACCAGCTCGAGGGTCTCGTTCACCGGCATCTCCTCCGGCGTGGCCACAACCACCACCCCGGTCGTCGCAGGATCCTTCAGCAGATCGATCATCCAGGCGGTCTGCGCCTGCACCACGCCGACACCGATCAGCTCGCCCAGCGCCACCGGCGACGCCAGCTGACCCACCACGTGCCCGGAGGCGGACGCATCGACCACCACCAGGTCGTAGTTGCGTTCCCGAACCTCGTAGGCGATCTTGCCGACGGTCAGAATCTCCTTCACGCCGGGGGCCGCTGTGGCCACAAAATCAAATACTCGGGCGATGGGGCCCAACCGGGCCAGCAGTGGCAACTTGAGCTGCAACTTGAGGTACTCCCGCAGGGACTCCTCGGTGTTCATCGCCATGGCGAACAGGTTGTGCTGCACCTCGGTGGGCTGAAACGCCAGGGGCCCCACACCGTAGAAGTCGGCCAGGTTGCCCTTGGCGTCCACCTCGCACACCAAGGTGCGCTTGCCCGCCCGTGCACCCATCAGGGCCAACGCCGACGCCACCGACGTCTTGCCGACGCCACCTTTGCCGGTGACGAACAGCAGTCTGCGATCCAGAAGCGAAGACATCAGCGGGTCGGGTTGCTAGCTGGAGAACCCGATGGAGCGCCCACCGGTGTCGCGACCCATCTCGAGGTACGCGATCTTGGCCACCGGCACCGCCACCTCGCGCCCCGACGTGTCGGTCAGCCACAGCACCCCGTCACCGGCGGACACCGCCTCGTCGATGCGGTCGTGCAATTCGTCGCGCAGGTCGTCGTCCACGGTCAGATCCAGCTCACGTGGTGCCTGGGTCACTCCGATGCGTATGTCCACTGCATGCTCCTGAAGGTGGTGGGCGGCGCCGGTTGCGGCGCACGCACATGCTACGCGGCCCTGCCCGCTCGGCCGATTCGCGGCCCGACGGCCGGACCGGTGCCTCACCGCGTCACCCAACCGCGTCACCAACCGCGTCACCAACCGCAGCGCTCGCCGAAGGACCAAATATCGAGGCGGGCGACCGGCACCCCGTTCCTGCCTGCGAAGATGGGGGGATGGCTCAAGACCCAGCCCAGACCGACCCGGCCCGGACCGACCCGGCCCAGACCGACAACGAGCCGCCCACAGCGGCCCAGGTCATCGCCGACACCCAGGCACTGCTCGACCCGTACCCGCGTCGGCACCTGGCCACACTGCCCACGCCGCTGCAGCCGTGCGAGCGGCTGTCCGAGGCCCTCGGAGGGCCGGAGATCTGGGTGAAGCGCGACGATTGCACCGGCCTGGCGCTGGGCGGCAACAAGGTTCGCAAGCTGGAGTACCTGATGGGCCAGGCGATCGCCGAGGGCGCCTCCCGCGTGGGTACCTTCGGTGCGTTGCAGTCCAACCACGCACGGCAGACCGCAGCCGCCGCCAACGCGCTTGGGCTTGGCTGCGAGCTTGTCCTCACCGAGATGGTGCCCCGCGACGACCACGACTACGTCGACAACGGCAACCAGACACTGTTTCGCATCCTTGGTGTGCCGACCCATCGCGTGACCGACGACGTGTCCTCGGCGGCGGCCATCAGCGCCGTCGAGGAGGCGGCGGCCGAAGCGGGCGAGATCGTCAGCTGGATCCCCACCGGCGGGTCGTCGCCCGTGGGTGCCCTCGGCTACGTCAACGCCGCCATCGAACTGGTGCATCAGGCGGTGGAGGCCGAGGTGGGATTCCACCGCATCGTCCTGGCCACTTCCACCGGCGGTACCTATGCCGGGCTGCTGGCGGGCATGGATGCCCTGGGTGCAGGCACCGCGGTCACCGGGTTCGACACCTACGAGGGCGCCGCCCGCTCAAGGGCCGCCGCCCGCACGCTGCTCGATGCGCTGGGACCCATGTTGGGCCGAAACCCGGTGGCCGAGGGCTCGGTGGACATTCTCGACGGCTACTGCGGGGATGGTTACGGCATACCGACCAGGGAGGCGACCGAGGCCATCGAGTTGTTCGCCCGCACCGAGGGCCTGCTGCTGGATCCGGTCTACAGCGGCAAGGCCGCCGCCGGGCTGATCGACGTGGTGCGCCGGGGCCTCATCGGCGACGATGAACGGGTGGTCTTCCTGCACACCGGCGGGGCACCCGGGCTGTTTGCCTACTCCGGCGAGTTTCGCTGACCGCGGACGCCAAGCACGGCCCGTCGGGGTCTCCGGACACATCGCTGGCTCGAACGGCGGGGCGATGCGATGCTCGTGGCATGGAACGACTCAGCGGATCCGACGCGTGGTACCTCTCCCTGGAAACGCCGTCTGCGCCCATGGTGGTCACCGGGGTCATCGGCCTCGACCCGTCAACCGCCCCGGACGGCTTCGATCCGGCCTCGTTGCGGACACACATGGCGGACCGGGTGCCGCTGATTCCAGCCTTCCGCCGGCGACTGGCAACCGTGCCCCTCAGCGCCGACAGGCCCCGCTGGGTCGACGACCCCGACTTCGACCTCGACCATCACCTTTCGCTCCACAGGTTCGACGAGCCCGCATCCCACGATGACCTGGCCGCCTACATCGGCGAGCTGATGAGTCGGCGTCTGCCCCGGGATCGGCCGCTTTGGGAGATGACGCTGCTCGAAGGCCTCACCGGCGGTGCCGCCGCCGTGGTGCTTCGGATGCATCACGCCATCGTCGACGGCATCTCCGGCGTTGCCCTGATGGCCGACCTGTTCGACCTCACGCCCGACAGCCCTCGCCGCACCGAGGACGATCCAGGTTGGGATCCCGAAGCAATGCCGTCGGCCACGCGCCTGCTGGGCGACGGCCTCGGTGCCCGCATCGCCGAGCCGCTGCGACCCCTGCAGATCCTCTCGCGGACCACTCGGGCACTGGCCGACGCGGGCTTGGCCACCGCCGCCCAGCGCCGCCGCGGTTCCACCGCCGCGGGCCAGCCGATGAACGCGCCCCGCACTCCGTTCAACCGGTCCCTCACGCCAGAACGCTCGGTTGCGTTCACCAGCCGCCCGTTCGAGGAGTTTCGGCGGTTGCGCCATCACTTCGGCGTCACGATCAACGACGTGGTGATGTGTGCCACCGGCATCGGGCTGCGCAACCATCTGAGCGACCTCGGTGAAGCGGTGGACCGACCGTTGGTGGTGTCGGTGCCGGTCTCGGTGCACGGCGCCGCCGACGACGCCTCCTCCAACCAGGTATCGGCCATGTTCGTGGAGTTGCCGATGGGCCTCGACGATCCGGCGACCATGCTCGCCGCCGTGTCACGCAGTTCCACCGCATCCAAAGAGGTCAATGCGGCGATGGGGTCCGACCTCATCGGCGATGTCGCCGAACTGATTCCAGGCCCGGTGTTCAGCGTGGGGGTCGACCTCTACAAGCGGTTGGGCCTGGCCGACCGGCTGCCACCTGTCCACAACCTGGTGATCTCCAACGTGGCCGGTGCACCCGTGCCGGTGTTCATGGCCGGTGCCAAAGTCACCGGGATGTGGCCGTTTGGGCCGCTCCTCGAGGGCGCCGGACTGAACGTCACGGTGTTCTCGGCAGACGGCGAGATGATGCTGGGTGTGGTGACGTGCCCCGAGCTGATCCCTGACGTTCGCAAGGTGTTGGACGCCATCGGTCAGGGTTTGGACGCACTCACCGCCGCCGCCGACCGTGGCGACCAGCTGCCCCCAACTACAGAATCTTGAGTTCGGGGTGACTGCGCCTGGTGGGCGCCAACTCGGTGTCGATGCGAGAGGCCATGACCTCGAACACCTTTGACGCTTCCGCATCGGGGTCCACCGACATGATCGGGTTGCCGTGGTCACCACCCTCGCGCAGCGCCGAAACCAGTGGGATCTGCCCCAACAAGGGCACCTCCAGGCGATCGGCCAACTCCTGGCCGCCACCGGCGCCGAACAGCTCGTACCGCTTGCCGTCGTCCCCGGTGAACCAGGACATGTTCTCGATCACGCCCTTCACCTCGAGGTTCACCTTGTGGCTCATGAACGCGCTGCGCTGAGCCACCCGCTGAGCGGCCGGGTTGGGTGTGGTCACCACGTACACCTCGGCCCGAGGCAGAAACTGGGCCAGTGACAGCGAGATGTCGCCGGTGCCCGGCGGCAGGTCCACCACCAGATAGTCAGGGTCGTCCCAGTACACGTCGGTGAGGAACTGCTCCAGGGCCTTGTGCAGCATCGGGCCGCGCCAGATCACCGCCTGATCCTCCTGAGCGAAGAACCCCATCGAGATGCAGGTGACCCCGTTGGCCTCGGGCGGCACGATCATCGAGTCGATCACCGTGGGCGGTTGCTCGATGCCCAGCATGCGTGGGATGGAGAAGCCCCACACGTCGGCATCGACGATCGACACCTTCTTGCCCTGACGGGCCAGGGCGATGCCCAGGTTGGTGGTGATCGAGCTTTTACCCACGCCTCCCTTGCCCGAGGCGATCAGCAGCACCCGGGTTTTGTTGCCGGGTTGGGCGAAGGGGATCTGGCGACCCTCGGCGTGCCCGTGCCCCTGGTGGCTGCCCGCCGTGGCGGCAGGGTCGCCGTGCAGCTGTTCGCGCAGCGCCGCACGCTCGGCATCGGTCATCGAGGTGAAGTTCAACTTCAGCTGATCGACGCCCTCCAGCGAGGTGACCGCCTCGGACACCCGCCGCGTGATCTCGTCCTTCAACGGACACCCGGAAATGGTGAGGGCGATCAGCACCGTCACCACCGGAAGGTCAATATCGATGTCGCGCACCATGTTGAGGTCGACGATCGATCGATGCAGTTCGGGGTCCTCCACCGGTCGGAGCGCCTCGATGATGTCGTCGCGGGTGGGGACGGAGGAGGATGCCATAGACGGCCAGTCTCCCGCGGCACGAGCGTTCCGCCAAGAGGGCCGACCGACGTCACGTCGGAATACGAGACACCAGGGGAACTACACGACGAAGTGCCCATAGGATTCGCCTCCCATGGGCACCTCAACGACCCGGGCGTACCTCGACGGCGCCTCCACCCAGCCCCTCCGCCCCGAGGCCCGGGCCGCGCTCCTCGAAGCCTGGACCGGGCCGCTGGGCGACCCCGGCCGCATCCACACCGAGGGCACCGAGGCCCGGGCACGGCTGGAGTGGGCCCGGGAGCGGGTGGCGGCGGCGGTCGGGGCCAGGCCCAGGTCGGTCGTGTTCACCTCCGGCGGGTCCGAGGCGATCGCCGCCGCCTGCTTCGGCGCCGCCCGGCGCGGCCCGCACAGCGTCGCCGCGCCCATCGAGCACTCGGCGGTGCGTGCCTGGGCCGAGCGAGGTCCGGTGACCTGGGCGGAGGTCGATCGGACCGGCCGGGTCGACGTCGACTCGCTGCTCGCCGCGGTCCGGAGCGACGGCGACGGCGACGAGACAACCGGTCTGGTTCACCTGCAGTGGGCCAACCACGAGGTGGGCACCCGTCAACGCGTCACCGACGCGGTGGCCGCCTGTCGGGAGCTGGGCGTGTTGTGCCACGTCGACGCCTGCGGCGCGCTCGGCCACGAGCCCATCGCGTTCGACGAGCTTGGCGCCGACCTGATGTCGCTGTCCGCCCACAAGCTGGGCGGTCCACCCGGCATCGGGGCACTCCTCGTGAGGCGGGGACTGCGGCTGGATCCCCTGATCGTCGGCGGCGATCAGGAACGGGCCCGGCGGGCCGGCATGGAACCGGTGGCCCTCGCCCTCGGCTTCGCCGCGGCGTTGGACGCCGCAGTCGCCGGGCGAGAACATCACGCAGCATTCGCCCGCATCCAGACCGACCGGGTCGCCACCTGGGCCGACGCCACCGACGGAGTGCGGGTGCTTGGCGACCCCGTTGACCGGCTGGACCATCTGATCTGCCTCGGCTTCGACGAGATCGAACCGCAGCCCCTCCTCATCGGGCTGGATCAGGCGGGTGTGTCGGTGCATTCGGGCTCGTCGTGTGCCTCCGAGGGTCTTGAGCCCTCCCCCGTGCTGGCCGCAATGGGCGTCGACGACCAACGCTCGATGAGGGTTTCGCTCAGCTGGTCGACCACCGCGGCCGACATCGACCGTTTTCTCCAGGCAGCCCCCGAGGTGCTCGACCGGCTCCAAGCGCTCCGATAGTCCGACCGGCTACAACTGCCGATCGCGAGTTGGTCGGCAGAGGATCGGAGCCCGGAGGGCAGCTTTCCTGTGGGCCGGGGCACCAACGCCAGCTGACGGCCCTGTGCCACCAGGTGACCCTCCGAGTCCCAGATCTCGCCGTCCTCCTCGATCACGCCGTCGGTGACGAACCGGGTAGTGAACACGCACGCCAACCAACCCGGCGCTGGTGGAGACGGCGCTACGCGACCCCACGCCACGTTCCACCGAGCTCGTCGGAGGTGTCCAGAATGTGACCAAAGGCCCGGCAGGGACGGCCCAGTTCGGGTAGTAGCGTTTCGGCCGTGACGCTCTACCTCGTCCGCCACGGGAAAGCCGGAACCCGCGACAACAGCGACCCGCTGGACACTCAACGGCACCTGGATCGGAAGGGGTTGCGCCAGGCGGTCTGGATGGCCGACCAATTGGGGGGCCGCCCGATCGGCGCCCTGTGGTCTAGCCCGCTGCCCCGCTGCCTTGAGACCGTCGAGCCGATTGCGGCCCGGCTCGGCCTCGACGTGGAGCCCACCGAGGCGCTCACCGAAGGCACGGATCTCGAGATCACGTGGCGGGTCGTCGAGCAGGCGCTGCTACGAGGCACCGACACCGTGCTGTGCTCGCACGGCGACCTCATCCCGGCATTGATCCACAGGGCCGAGTGCAGAGGCATGACCGTGGAGGGTCCGGCAGGGTTCGTGAAAGGGTCCATCTGGATTCTGACCGTCGATGGCGACCGCATCAGCGGAGGTACCTACGTCGCCCCTCCCGCCACCTCGGAGCTGCCCAATTCGTAGGGGCCCCGGCAGACAGTTGCCACCCGCAGTGAACCATCCGCAACGGGTGGTGTCGACTTGTTCGATCCGGTCGAGAAAACCTTCGAAAACCCTGTAAATCAGCGGGTTTTGGGTGGTCGAGACCGGCTCATTGGGGTACACTACGAACATGGGTTCGATAGTCCTCTTGGCGGAGGCGGCTGAAGCAATCGACACGATTGGCAACGGGCTGGACGCCTTGTTTGCCACCGGGATGAGCCCGGCCGACGACCGTGATGCGATTCAGTGGATCACCGAACTCGAAACATTGAGTCGTCGCGTGGCGGCCGCCCAAACCGGGCTGGTAGCTGTGATCGACCGCGACAACCTCCACGCGGCTGATGGTCACGCGTCGGCGAAGGTGATGGTCCGACATCACGCCAAACTCTCTGAAGGCGACGCCAAGGCTCGAACCCAGGTGGCGGCCGCGTGCCGTGACCTCCCGGATGTTGCTGAGGCATGGCAGGCCGGACAGGTGGGTGCCAGCCAGATGCGGGTCATCGGTGAAGTGCACGCCAACCCGCGTGTCCGCCCAGAGATGGAAGCCCGCCAGCTTCGGTTGTTGGACGACGCGAAGCTGATGAGCGCGCGACGGTTCGCCCAAACAACCCGCAGCTGGGCCCGCCTTGTCGACCAAGACGGCCCCCAGCCGGCCGGCGAACGCAACCACGAAGGGCGCGACTTCAAACTGATCCCGGATCCAATCGACGCGTCGTGGACCCTGTCGGGATCGTTTGGGTCGATGCAAGGCGCTGAGATGCGCGAGATCTTCGATCATTTCATCGACGCAGAGTTCAAGGCCGACTGGGCCGCCGCGAAAGTGCTGGTGGGCGACCGGGTCACCAAAGCCGACTTGGAACGCACTGACGCCCAACGTCGCGCGGACGCACTCCACCGGTTGTTCCGTGATGCTGCAGCGGCCCCTGAAGGTGCTGTGCCGCCTGGGTTCATACACAACATTCATTGGTCGGCCGAAACCTACGAAGAACTCCTGGCGTCCCTGAGCGACAATCGTGCACCGCGCCCCGACCCGGACACCCACATGTGTCGCACCCCCGACGGGTTCGATATCGACCCCACCGAAGCAGCCACCAACTCGCTGCTGTTCTCGTTCCGGCGGATGGTCGTCGACGCCAAAGGCGTCGTGATTGATCTCGGGCGTGCCCGCCGGTTCACCGGATCGGCCCGCACCGCAGCCTCCGGCCCCCACCAACGATGTGTGTGGCCCGGCTGCTGGGTCCAAGTCTCAGCCTGTGAGATCGACCATCTCCACGAACACGCCAAAGGCGGCGGCACCAACCCAACCAACGGAATACCGTTGTGTGGCCGTCACAACCGATGGAAACAAAAAGGGTTCACCGTGCATCGAGAACCCGACGGCACCTGGCGCCTCACCCGACCAGACGGAACCCAAGCCGCCTGAATGACCGGGTCGAACGCGGCCGCGGGCCGCTCCGAATACTTCCGCCGATGCGGCTACCAGGCTTTCGCCAAGCTCGCCGAACGGGTCAGCCGCCGGTTTGGGTGGTGGTCGTCGTCGCGCCGGCCGGCGGTTCGCCCGGCGACGTCGAGCCGGTTGTCGAGGTCGAGTTCGCTGCAAGCTGTTCCTCGGCCACGCCCCGGATCGCCTCCGCAGTTACGTCGGGGGGCAGCAGGCCGCTGGGCCGCTCCCCCAGCTTGTCGAAACGATCCAGCAGCTCCAGCGCCAGCTTCGGGTTTTCGCGGGCGTTGGCGATCCCGGCCGACAGCAGCAGCGCGGTCGGCTCCTCCGGGTCAACCTTCAGCGCCTCGTCCAGGCGCTTCACCGCCTGGTCGTAGAACACACCCTGGCCAAGAGCCGTGAAGACCAGACCCTGGGTGGTGAGCGCCACGACGTTGTCCGGCTCGGCCTCGATCAGGTCGTCGAAGCACTTCAGCCCGTCGGTCAGGCCGAGCGCCCCTTCGGCGTCGGGGAGCGGTTGGCCTGCGGTCGTTGTGGTCGCAGCGGCCGACGCCGCATCGGACACTGTGCGCCAGCACTCCCGCACGTCGGCGGGCAGGTTGGCCTCGGCCACCGCCGACTCGAGGCCCTGCTGGCGCAGGATCGTCACCATGCCCGGCGGCGGATCGGAGGCCCAGAACGCATCGATCTCGGCCTGTGCCGCCTTGGCGTCACCCGCGCGCAGGTCGACCGAGGCCCGAAACACGCGCACGTCCGGGTAGCTGGGATCGGCCTTGACCACGCGGTCGAACCGCTTCCTGGCCTCGTCGGTCCGACCGGCCCGGGCCAGCGCCCAACCGCTGTAGGTGAGCGCCTCGTTGTCGTCGGGTCGTTCGTCGAGCAGCGCCTCGTAGCAGGCGATTTCGGCGTCGGGATCGCCCCGCTCGGTGCGACACGCATCGAGACGTTCGTTGAATCCGGTGACGCCGGAGATGGCCCCGCCCGGGGCCCGGGTACCCGCAGATTGAGCGACCAATACGCCGCCGATGACCGCGATCACCAACAGCGTGCCGAGCACGGCCAGGTTGCCCTTCCGGCGCCAAAGCGGCGTCGAGGAACGGCCGTTCGATTCGCCGTCGGACCCATCGGAGCCATCGGAGCCATCGGAGCCATCGGACGAGCGTCGGGCTCCTTGGGCGCCAGGGGCCCGGCGACTTCGTTGGGCGGTGGGAGCAGGCTTTGGGTCCAGGCGCCGCAGCACCGACGCCAACCGAAGCGTCAGGTCGTCGCGTACCCCGTCGGCCTCTTCAGCATCGAGGTCGCCGGCCGCGGCGTCCTCCTCCAGGCGGGCCAGTGCGCCCAGCAGTTCGTCACGTTCGGCTTCCGACGCAAGCCGCTGCGCGGGATCCAGGTGGGGGTCCTCCGCTCGGCCGCCTGCTCGGTCGCCCTCGATGGGCTCAGCCATGATCGGCGCGTTCGTGGTGGTCGTCCCCGGTGCGCAGCCACTCGTCGAGGGCCGTCTCAACCAGGCGTCGGTCCTCGGCGCTTGGACGGGCGCCGCGTTCGTTACGTTGACGCAGGCTGACGCCGGCCCCGGCCACCGCGGCGCCGAACACCACCACCGGCAGCACCCACACCAAGGCGCTCAGGCCCGATGAGGACGGGTTGAGGAGCACGTCGTCGTAACGCGACGAGAAGTAGCCGAAGATCTCGTCATCGGTCGCACCGGCGGCCACCCGCTTGCGGATGTCCTCCCGGGCCTCGACGGCGAAATCGGTCTGGGAGCCTGCCACCGACTCGCCCGAGCACTGCACACACCTGATCTGGGCGGCCAGCGCCATCACCCGGTCCTCGCCGTCGGCACTGCGACGTCCCAGGGCCCCGATAACGAGCGCCACCAACACGACGACGCCCAACAGTCCCCAGGCCAGCCGCCGCGTCGACAACGGAGCACGACGCTCAGCTCCCATCGCCACCCCGGCCCTCCTGAGCGGAGCCGCCCACCTCGGAGATCACCCGATCGAGATCGTCGGCGCGCACCCCACCCGCAACCTTGGCGGCGATCACGCCGTTGGGCGCCACCAGGTAACTCTCGGGCAGTTTCACGACGCCGAAGTCCAGCGCAATCGGGGCGGTGTCACCCACCGCCACCGGCCAGTCGCCCCCGTTCTTCTCAAAGAACGCCTTCAGGTCCTCGGGCTGGTCCTGAAATGCCACCGAGATCACCGAGGCATCACCGGAGGCGGCGTGCTGCTCGGCGAACCGCACCAACTCGGGGTGCTCCTGCTGACACGGCACGCACCAGGTGGCGAAGAAGTTCACCAATACCCACTGACCCCGATAGTCGCGCAGATCGACGCTGCCGCCGGAGAGCGTCGTGGTGGCCAAGGGCGGGGCGGGCTTACCCACCAGCGGCGAGGAGGCCGGGTCCTTCGGATCATCGCTGTCCTTGGTGGCCACGACGAGCACGCCAAAGAGCAGCACCATGACCCCCGCAACCACGAGGGCGGTCCGACGCACGTTGGAGCGCGGCCCCTCATCGGGCACGGGCCTCGTGACCTCGGGGGCCTCGGCCCGCGATGGGGCCGGACGTTCCACGTCAGGACCGGCTGTGTCGGTCACGACGTCGACGCCCCCGTCAACTCGCCGTTCGACTGCCCATCCACACCGGCGACATCGGGTGCGGCACCATCGTCGGTGGGGTCGGGGGTCGGGCGGGTTGCGGCGGGCGACGGGTCGGCGGCGAGCCCGCCGCGACGGCGACGACCCGCCTCCGGGACAGCGGCCATGGCCGTGCCCAGAACCATCACCAGGCCACCAACCCACAGCCACGAGATGCCGGGTTGGATGATGGCCCGCAACGTGATGCGTGGCTCCGACTCAGTGGGAGGCGCCGATACCGCAAGGTAGATGTCCCGAGCCGGACCGGTCTTCACCGAGGGCGTGCCGATCACCTGGCCGGTCGAGGCATACCGGGTGACCGTCGGCTCGTACACCTGGTCGTCGATGCGCACCGCCATGACGTACTCCATGCCCTGGGGCAGGTCGCGCTGGGTCACGCCCTCGTATGTCAGCGTGTGACCCGACAGCTTCACGGTGTCACCCTTCGACATCGTGAACTGCCCATTGCTGGAGTAGGCGGCACTCACGGTGAACGCAAGCGCCACGATCACGAGGCCCAGGTGCACCACCATGCCCCCCGATGCCCGACCGAAAAGACCCCGCACGCCGTGACGTCGCACCGCAAGGATCAGGTGACGGATGGCGGTACCGCCGGCGAACCCGGCCAGGCCGATCGCCACCAGGGGTTGCACCCCGCGGGCGCCCAGCAGCAGCGCCAACACCAGCGCCGCAGCGCCGCACCAGGCGGGCCACAACAGGCGCTTTGACAGCAGCTCCGGGTTGGCGCTCCGCCACGGCAGGACCGGCGCGATCGCCATCAACCCCAGCAGCCCCAGGCCGATGGGGCCCGACATGCGCTCGAAGTAGGGCTCGCCGATGGACAGGGTGCCACGGTTGAGCGCCTCGACCACCAGGGGGAACGTGGTGCCCAACAGCATCACGAAGGTGAACGCGGCAAACAAGATGTTGTTCGCCAGCAGCGCCCCCTCCTTGGACATGGCCCGGTCGATGCGGCCCTCGCCACGCAGCAGATCGCCACGCCAGGCGATCAGACCGATCGAGAGCGCGACCACCAGGCCGAAGCCGCCCAACAGCACCGGGCCGACCGTGCCGTTGGAGAAGGCGTGCACCGAGTTGACCACGCCCGATCGGGTGAGGAACGTGCCGAAGATGGTGAGCGCAAACGTGGAACACAGGAGCGCCAGGTTCCACACCCGCAGCATGCCCCGCCGTTCCTGCACCAGCACCGAGTGCAGGAAGGCCGTGGCGGTCAGCCATGGCATGAACGAGGCGATCTCCACCGGATCCCAGCCCCAATAGCCGCCCCAGCCAAGCACCTCGTAGCTCCACCAGGCCCCCAACACGATGCCGCCGGTGAGGGCGCCCCACGCCAGCAGGGTCCAACGACGGGTCTCGATCAGCCAGCCCTCCCCCAGGCGGCCGGTGACCAACGCACCGACTGCAAACGCAAACGGCACGGAAAACCCGACGTAGCCCAAGTAGAGCAGCGGCGGGTGAAAGGCCACCAGGATGTGGTTCTGCAGCAGCGGGTTGGGGCCGGGGCCGTCGAAGCCGGGCGGCACCTGGGTGGCCACGAACGGGTTCGCAGGGCCCATCAACAGCAGGAAGAAGAAGGTGGCGATGCCGAACATCGTGACCAGGGCCCAGCCCACCAGGTGGTCGTCGACGCGCTTGCGGAATCGCCAGGCCACCGAGGCCAGGTACCCCGACAGCAGGATCACCCACAGCAGGATCGATCCCTCAAGGGCCGACCACATCGTGGCCACGTTGAACAACGGTGGGGTCTTCGAGGACCCGTGCTCGGCCACGTACTTCACGGTGAAGTCGCGGGTGATCAGCGCACGTTCCATGGCAATGACCGCCGTGACCGCGCCGGCGAACACCGCCCAGGCGTAGGTGCGCGACGATTGCACCATGGCCGGGCGGTTCCGGATCATGCCGATGGCGGTGCCGAGCGCACCCATGACGGCAGCCACCAGGCCGATGGTGATGCCCAAACGACCGAGCCCGACGTTGCTCACCGGCGGGCGGCCACGCGCGTCATCGGCCCTGGTTCTTTGCGGCGTCGATACGGTCGGGGTTGTCCTCGTCGTAGCTCTCGTCGTGCTTGATCACCAGGCGTTCGCTCTCAAAAACGTCGCCCTTCCACTGTCCCTCGGCCACCACGGGGATATCGGTGTTCTCAAACAGTGCAGGCTCGCTGCCCGAGTGTTCCACGGTGGCCGTGGCGCCGTTGTAGGTGAGGTCGAAGGTGACCCCGTTGGGGGTCTTGGTCACGCTGTCCGGGACCACCGATCCCTGCATACGAAACGCCTGGTCGCCCAGTTCGCTGCGCTGGGCCACCGCCTCGTCCACGTTGCGGAAAAACACGGTGGCGTCCGACAGGCCCATCACCACGGCCACCACCAGCGCAGCCAGCACCGCGACGCCCACCAGCATCCAGGCACGGCGACTTGAACGGCTGCGAGGCGCAACGGCGTCAGCGGGGCCGGTGCGGGGCGAAAGGTCGAGCGGTGATTCAGCCATGGGTGCCTCCATCTTGGCCATCGCCGATCAGGAAGCGGCGTCGCTCACCCGGCACCTGCCGACTGAGGCGGCGGCCGCGCCGCACCAGCACGAAGGCATACACCGCGAAGGTGCCAAAGGTCACCACCCAGGCGACCCAGATCAGCGGCCAGGGGTCGTCAGCGGTGATCTGAGGAGTGGCCAGAACGGCTCTGAGTTGTTGCACCGCCACCATCGCGCTCACGCGTCCATCCCCTTGGTTGCGACCGGCTCGACGGCCGTGCCGTCTGAAGCACCGGCGGCCTCAGCCCGTCGGGCATCGATGGCCTCGGACAGGCCACCCTCCTCCACCTGCAACTCCAGCCAGCCCACCCGGAATCGGTGGATCAGGAGCCAGGCGGCCAGGGCCGTGCCCACGGTGAGCCCAAGAAACAAGGTGAAGAGCTGGAGCCCACCCATCGCCGGGTCGAGCTCGCCAAACAGGGTGCTTCCCTGATGGTAGGAACGCCACCAGTCGACCGACTTGTGCACCAGGGGTATCAACAGCGCCGAGCCGAGGCCCAGCACCGCCGCACGGGTGGCGCGGGTGGTCGGGTCGAGGATCGAACCCCGCAAGGCCACGTAGCCCAGATAGGCCAGGAACATCACCAGCGTCGAGGTGAGGCGTGCATCCCAGTCCCAGTAGACGCCCCAGGTGATCCGACCCCAGAATGCGCCCGTGAGCAGCGTCAGGCCCAGAAACACCAGGCCGACCTCGGCGGCGGCGGCGGCCAGTTGATCCCAGAATCGAGACTTGCGCCACAGCCACATGGCCGAGCCGACGGCGTTGACGACAAACAACAGATACGCCGCCGAGACGGTGGGCACGTGCACGTAGATGGGCCGCATGCGCTCACCCAGTTGCACGTCCGGCTTGGTAATCGCCAGGCCAAGCACCGCCAACAGCACGCCGCCCAGCACCACGATGGTGCCCAGCACCAACGTGGCCTTTGAGCCGGTTCCGGTGGGCCAGCCACCGGTTGGGGCTTGGGCAGCATCGGCCCGAGTATCCGTCGGCGGGCCTGCGACGCTTGAATGTCCAGGCTGGGTCGTGGTCATGATTCCTCCATCAGCGACCGGTAGGCCAGTGCGCCGAGTAACACATAGCTGAGCGCAAACACCCCGAGCAGCGCCACCCAGGGCCATCCCCCGGTGCCGTCCGAGCCGCCCAGCGCCACGTCGGTGGCACGGGTGGCACCGATGAGCACCGGGGCCAGCACTGGCAGCATCAACAGGGGGATGAGGCTTTCTCGTCCCCCGGTGGAGGAGGCCAGCGCAGCCAGCAGCGTACCGACCGCGGCCATGCCTGCCGTGGCGGCCACCATGGTGGCCAGCCCCAGGGCCGGGCCCGAGAGGGGCGTGCGGTACAACACCGCCATCGTGGCCGCCAGGGTCACCTCCAGAACCAGTAGTTGGGCGGCCACCGCCGCCGCCTTGCCCAGGAACACCGCCGACGGAGCCATGCCCGACAGGCGCAGCGCGTCGCCAACCCCCGCCTCGGTCTCCAGCCCGGACGAGCGGGTCACCATCAACACGGCGGCAAAGGTGACCGTGACCCAGAACAATCCCGGGGACACCTCGACCAGCAGCCGACTCTCCGCGTCGAGGGCAAAAGCCATCACCACCAACACCAACACCCCGAAGGGCAGCACCTGCGTCAACCCCACGCGGGCCTTGAATTCCAAACGGAGGTCTTTGGCGGCCATCAGCAACGCATCGCCGATCATTCGCCTCATGCCGTCAGCCATCGGACACCCCCGGCCCGGTCGGGTCGGTGGCCGCCGGCGCCGAAGGGTCGTTCGCCACGAGACTGATGGGGTCGGGGCTGATCATGTCGGGGCTGATCATGTCGGGGCTGATCGTGTCGTTGGTGATGACGCCGCCCGCCACGGTGACCATGCGTCGTGCCACCGAGCGGGCCCGATCCAACTCGTGGCTGGACATGATCACCGTCGCACCCGCCGCGGCGGCGTCTCCGATCAGTTGGTCGGTCAGGTCCCGTCCCGCCCGGTCCAACCCGGCATGGGGCTCGTCCAGCAGCCACAGCTCGGGCCGCCTCAGCACCAGGACGGCCAGGGCGGCACGCTTTCGCTGGCCCTCCGACAGTCGGGCAACGGCCAGGTCCTTCAATCTCCCGTCCAGGCCGAGGCGAACGGTCACCTCGGTGAGTTCGGAGTCGGCTCGTCCGTCGGCCCGTCCCAGGTCGATGCCGGCGGCCCGGGTCCAGAACCGAAGGTTCTCCGCAATCGTCAGGTCCGGGTAGAGCCCCGAGCCATGGCCCAGGTAGCCAACCCGTCGCCTGACGGTGGTGGGATCGACCACCAGGTCGCTGCCCAACACCACGGCTGTGCCCTCGACCACGGGAACCAAGCCGGCGCACACCCGCAGCAGCGTGGTCTTGCCGGCGCCGTTGGGGCCCTGCAACAGCACCACTTCGCCCGCATCGACGGTGAGATCCACGCCCGCCAACGCCGGAAAGCGCCCCAGGAGGGCAACCGCCGACGAGAGCTGGACGACGGGGGCCATGGGCTGACCACCTTAGTGCCGACACGTTGCGGGCCGTCCCCTCTAGAGTTCCACGCGATGTTTACGCGGCTGCTGTCCGGTTTGGGTAAGACGATGATCGCCCTGGGCGTGATCACCTTTCTCTTCGTGGCGTTCCAGCTGTGGGGGACCGAGCTGGAGGAGTCCCGAGCCCAGAACGACCTCACCGCCGACCTGGTGGACAGCCTGCCCGCCGATACCCCCAAGGTTTCCGACGATGCCGAGGAACTCGACAAGGTGGCAGCGTCGCTGGGCGCGATCGACCCGGCCGACGTCAAGAAGCTGCCGAAACCCGCTGAGGGCGACAGCCTGGGCATCATCCAGTTCAAGCCCGACCTCAACAAGGCGGGCATCGACATGCGCAAGGTCTTCGTCGAGGGCACCAACAAGGACGACCTCAAGAAGGGCCCCGGCCACTACCTGGGCTCGCCCTTCCCCGGGCAAAAGGGCAATGCCGCCATCGCCGGTCACCGAGTGACCTACGGCGCCCCGTTTCACCGCATCGACGAGTTGGTGCCCGGCGACCTCATCAGCGTGTACACCCGTCAGGGCCAGTTCACCTACCGGGTTTTGCCACCGCCCGCCGACGCCAAGGGCCGGAAGGGCCCCGCCTACTGGATCGTCGATCCTTCGGACGTGTCGGTACTGGAGGACTTCGACGACAACCGGCTGACCCTGACCGCGTGCCACCCGAAGTACTCCGCCGCCGAACGCATCATCGTGGCGGCCGAGTTGACCGGTAACCCTGCCGCCACGACGAGGGGAAACAAGGCCGACACCACCACCGAAGTGGCGGGCGAGGAGCTGGAGGTGGCCGCCGGGCCGGACGAGGCATTCGATGATCTGGGCTGGCACTCGGAGCATCTGCCCAATGCGTTGGCCTGGTCGGCGGCAACATTCGGTGTGTGGCTGGTTGCCTTCGGCGTGGGTCAGTTCCTCGGACCCAAGCGTTGGATCGCCTATTTGGTGGCGCTGCCCGTCTTCACCTACTGCCTGTGGTTCGCCTTTACCTGGATCAATCGCTGGATTCCCAGCCTCTGAGTTGTCGAACCTTCCGTTGGATCACCCGGTGACACACCAGCCTGGTTCACGGCGTCGCAGGGCGGCCTTCGCCTCGTTGGTCACCGTGGTGGCGGCGGCGGTCGTGATCGTTGGGTGCGGCGGCAACGACGCCCCGGTGCCGCCGACCACCGCGCCGACCTCCACGACCGAGGCCTCCCGCACCGACCGCGACCTGTCTCAACCGGCCGACAACGCCGTGCCAGACGGGGTCGAGAACCTTCGGGTGGGCGACTGCTACGACCCGGCGCCCGATCCCAGCCAGCGCAACGTGATGGTGCTGATCGTCCCCTGCGACCAGCCCCACCAGTATGAGGCGTACGAGGTGGCCGCCTTTACGGAGGGCACCGATGCCGATTTCCCCGGCGACGACGCGGTTCGAAACTACGCGGAGGAGTACTGCTTCCAAGGTTTCGAAGGCTTCGTTGGGCAGGTTTGGAGGGACAGCGAGCTGGACATCGAGACCTGGTTTCCTACGAGGGTCTCGTGGACCAAGGGCGCCGACCGAAAGCTGAGCTGTGTGCTCTACCACCGCAAGAAGGCCGACCTCACCGGTTCGATGCAGGGCTCGGGGTACTGACGCCGGCCGAATCCGACCGGTGACGGCGTGTGCCGAACACCGCCGCGCCGCAGCGGGTCAGCGGCCGCGGAATGTGGGCGAGCGCCTTTCGGCGAATGCGGCGCGACCTTCGGCCAGGTCATCTGACGCCCAGGCCCGCAGGAATGCCTCGCGATAGCGCGGATCGTCGGCCACCGGCTCCTCCAGCAGATCAAGCCCCAGCTTCGCTCCGGCCTGGGAGAGCGGCGCCAGCTTGGCGATGTCCTCGGCCCACTCCAGCGCCGTGTTCACCCCCCCTCGACGCTGCACCAGGCCCAGCCGCCAGGCGTCGTCGAAGTTCAACACATCACCGGCGAGCACCATCGAGCGGGCCATGCCCCATCCAACCGCCAGGGCCAGTCGTTGCAGGGTTCGATGATCGGTCAACAGGCCCAAGCGGGCCACCGGCACGGCAAATCGGACATCCTCGGCGGCCACCCGCAGGTCGACCGACAGGGCCAGTTGCACGCCCAACCCCATGCAGGACCCCTCGATGGCGGCAATCGTTGGAAAGGCGAGCCCGGCGAGTGCATCCAGCATGGCCCGCAGCCCGATCGTGTAGTCGGGATCCTCGGTGGTGGTGATATCGGCACCGGCGCAGAAGTGGCCATCGGCTCCGGTGAGCACCAGGACCCGGGGGGCCCCCGACGCCGCGTCGGAGATCGCCTGGTGCAGCGCAGCAACGGTGGCACCGTCCAAGGCGTTGCGCCGCCGAGGCCGATTGATGGTGATCACCGCAACGTCGACGAGACGCTCGCTGAGCACGGTTGGGGCATCGGTGGGCTCGACCGGGCTGATCATGATCCGCTCCAATTCGGTTGACGCTTTTCAAGGAACGCCGTGGTGCCCTCGGCGGCGTCGTCCAACGATGATCCCAGGCTCAGCATGGCCTGCAGGTGAGACAGTGCGTCGGCGGCCGTTGCGTCGACCGCCCGGTAGAACGAGTCGCGACCCAAGGCCATCACCCCGCTCGGCGCCCGTGACAGGCCGGCCGCCAACTCGTCGGTCGTCGCCTCCAACTCCTCGACCGGCACCGTGCGGGCCAAGAAGCCAAACCGATCGGCCTCGGCGGCGTCGATACGACGGCCGGTCATCATCAACTCCAGGGCCCGCTTCGGCGGCATCGACCGGAGCAGCGGCACCGTGATGACATAGGGCCACAGACCCACATTGATCTCGGGCGTGCCGAACACGGCGTCGTCGGCCGCCACCACCAGGTCGCACGCCAAGGCCAGGCCCATGCCCCCGGCAAGGCAGTATCCCCGCACCGACGCCACCGTCGGCGTTCCGGCGGCCCACATGGCCTCAAACAGCGCCGGAAGTTGGCCCCGCGCCTCATGCATGGCCAGGGCCGAGCCCCCCGTCATGCCCGACAGGTCCGCGCCGGCGCTGAAGGCCCGGTCACCGGCCCCGGTCAGCACCACTGCTCCCACCCGATCATCACCTCGCACCTCGACGAAGATCCGACGCAGCCCATCGATCATCGCCCAGGTCAGGGAGTTGCGCTGATCGGGACGGTTCAACGTGACCCGCAGCACCCGGCCCGACAACGCCACGGCCAGGCCGTCCACCCCTTCGCCCGGCAGGGCCCTGATCGGCGCCGCCGGCACGTCACCGTCGGGCGGCCGGCCACCGGAGGTTGCCGCTTGAGGCGGGGACGCGGGGACGGTGCTCGACGAGTGGGGCGATTCGGTCACGGTTGCCACGGTACCGCCATGGCGCCGCCCTGTGCCGGGGTCCACTAGCGTCGTTCACATGAGCGCGCTCCTGGCACTAATTCCCGTGCTGGTCGCCATTGCCATCGGTATCGGCATCGGATTGCTGGGTGGCGGCAACCTCGGCAACCTCCTCCAGTGGCGTCCTGCCGCGTGGGAGGTGGCAGCCGGCGCGATCGCAGTGCAGGTGCTGGCCGACGCCTTCAGTTGGTCCGGGGTGGTGCCCTTCATCCTCGGGCTCGCCTCGGTGGCCGCGCTGGTCTACGTCGCCTGGATGAACCGTCGCGTCGGCGGCATGGTGGTGGTTGCGATCGGCCTGGCGATGAACCTCGTGCCGATGTTGATCAACGGCGGCACCCCGGTGTCCGCCGAGGCGCTGGTGTCCTCCGGTGCCGTCGAACAGGCCCAGGTGGCGTCGGTGCAGCTCACAGGTCCCCGCCATCTGGCCGACGCCGACGACCTGTTACGCCCGCTTGGAGCGGTGGTGCCACTGCCGATCGGGTTGGTCATCTCCTTCGGCGACCTGGTGGCGCTGCTCGGGGTGACCCTGGTGACCCAGGCGGTCCTGCGCCGCAGACAGGTGCGTGCCGGCGGTCCCGCCCCACCTGCCCGCAACCCGCGGGTCACGCTGGCCACCTACCAGGAAGCTCTGGAGACCTTGGGGCAGGGCCCCGCCGACAACCGGAACGGCGTCGAGGTCGAGCACGTCACACTGGGCAGTTCGGGCAACGTCCGCCCAGTTCCGATGCGCAACGCCGACGCGTCCGCTCCCCTCGACGTGTTGGGTCCCCGCCTGGAGGGCTTCGACGACGAGCACTCGGTGGGCGACCTGAACGATGCCGGCGTCACCGTTTCACCGGTGTCGCGCAGCGATCGGGGCGAGGGTGTGATCCGCCCCGACGCCTATGCCGACGACCACCGCCCCCGACGCCGCGTGGTGCCGCCCCACGGTGACATCCGACCCGCCCCGTCCGGACTCGACCCGGACACCGGGGAGTCGTCCGTGGTCGCCCTGACCTCACTGCCGCCCCGCACGACGCCCGATGAATCCGGCCGCCCAACGGACTCCGGCGGCCCGGCCGACCTGCCGCCCGGCTGGTCTCGGGCGGCCAACCAGACGCGAGATCAGCAACGGTCCCACGCGGCCGCCCCCTACGTTGCGTCACCCACGCCACGGGTCGAACCAACCAACCAACCGATCGGTGACGACAACGCCGCCGCCGAGCCGAGCGATGCCACCGCCGCGGTGCCCGTCACCGGTCCAGCCGGACAGCACTCCGCCCGGTCATACGACCCAGCCCCGGACCCGTCACCACAGCCGGCACAGCCGGCACAGCCGGCACAACCGGCACAACCGGCACAACCGGCACAACCGGCACAGGCAGCACCGCCGGCACCGCCACCGCCGGATCCACCCAGGCCAGAGGCCGGCACCCGGCCCGGAGGAGTCCGACGGCGCGGGGCACCCCCACACACCTTCGAAACGCCGCCCCCTCCGCCACCGGACGCTCAAGGGGTCCAGCCGGTCGAGCACGCAAACGTCGGCACCCCCGACCAGAACGAGCAGGTCGACTTCGACGAGCATGCAGACCTCGACGTCAGCGACTTCATCATCGACGACGTCGGCATCGATGAGGGATCATTGACGGCCGAGCACGAGGCGTTCAGCCAAACTCAGTCGACCCCGGCGGTCGCTCCCGAGGAGCCGACTCCCGGTCGCTGGCGGGTGCCGGCATCTGCCCGTGGCCGTCGCCCCCGACGCGACCTCGACCCACCCGACGGCACTCCCGGCGCGGACGCAGAGACGCCCGGGGCCTCGGACTGAGCGACCGGCAACCGGATGACCGACCTCCTCCTTCAGCGCGGGCTGCGGCTCAACTTTGACGACGGGCCCCTGATCATGGGGGTTGTCAACGCCAATACCGACTCCTTCTCCGATCCCCGCTCGGACAGCTCCCCGCAGTTGGTGATCGATCACGCTGCGTCCTTGGTGTCAGGTGGCGCCGACCTGCTGGACGTCGGCGGGCAGACCGCCTCGCCGGCGGTACCCGAGATCGGTGTCGACGAGGAACTGGAGCGGGTGATACCGGTCATCGAGGCACTGGCCGAAGCGCTCCCCCACGTGCCGCTGTCGGTCGATTCCTATCGGGTGGAGGTTGCCGAGGCCGCGTTGAGGGCAGGCGCCTCGGTCCTCAACAACATCATCGGGGCACAACATGTGGCCTTCGCCACTCTGGCGGTCCGGTACGGCGCCGCACACGTGATCACTCACAATCCAGGTGCGCCCAAGACCAAGCTGCTGGAAAACGAACGTTACGACGACGTCGTCACCGATGTGGGCGACTACTTCCGACTCCAACTCGCCGAGCTGAGCCAGGTAGCGGGAGCGGTGGACGCCACCATCGTCGATCCGGGTGTCGACCTGGCCAAGACCCCCGCACAGAGCCTCGAGTTGCTGCGTCGGGCCGAGGAGTTTGACGAGCTGGGCGTACCCGTGCTGATGGCCATCTCCCGCAAGGACGTCATCGGCGTGATGACCCAATCGCCACCCGACGAGCGTCTGGCCGGCACGTTGGCGGCACTCGGCCACCTCCGTCGAGGTGGTCGGCGAATCTTCCGGCTGCATGACGTGGCCGAGGCGCGGCGTTACCTCATGGTTACGAGGCACCTCGACGGGTTCGAGTCGTTGGCCCCCGACGCACGGCTGGCCGCCGAGCTGAGACGACGACGGGCCTGACGCCTCCCCGCCGTCCGTCCCACGGACGCGTCAGGCGTTCCGCTCCTCACGGTTGGCGGCGCTGACCCCGTAACCGACGATGACCGCCGGCACCAGGAACACGGCCGACAGCACCATGCACGTGGTCACCACCACCGCCATCCACTCCTCGAATCGGGTGATCGCGCCGAAGGCGAACACCACGATGGCGATTCCAATCACCGAGTAGCCCAGCCGCTTACCCAGGTTGGCCAGCTCGGAGGCCCTGGCGCGCTTGGCCAGAACCGGGTCGATGGGGGTGTTGGGGTCGGTCATGTTCGCTCCTTCGTGTTCGCGATGGTCTGGGGCCCAATCCGGCCGCGCCGCGAACGGACGGCGTCCGCGGGCGTGGGGCCTCTCCAACGTTGCTTCAACGATCCCAGCCCTGCGGTCGACGACACGGGCAGATGCCGCCGCTCGGCCCAGGCCTGCGGCCCGCACACGTCGCCGGAGGCACTCAAGGAAATCGGGTTGGCCCCACCGGCGACGGCCAGCGCCTCCATCTCGTCGATGCGTTCCAGCAACGGGGGTGCGGCGTCGGCCAACAGCGCGCCGACCCGGCTCCACATGTTGCGACGCCCGGCCCACAGCAGGGGCGACAGCACGGCGGGCACGTCCGGGATCCGGAAGCGCTCCTCGCCGGGATCGAAATCGTAGGGGTGGCAGTACACGAAGGCGAGTCCCTGCTCGGCCCACTGATCGAACCCCTCCCGCACCATCCACCATGGCGTGGCGCGAAGAAAGGTGCCGCCGCCGAAGTAGTAGACGAAGCCCGCCACACGGGCGAACTGGCCCGAGGTCTCCAACAACCCGGAGGGCCATCTGAACGGGTGTGGTGGCACGCCCGGGTACCACCACAGCGGGTTGCGCTGCGACGAGACCCCGGAGGAGTACCGGTACCCCTCCTCGGCCAGCAGCTCGGTCGCCCACACCGACTCCTTCACCAGCGAGTAGGTGGGTGCACGAAAACCCGCCACCTCGGTACCGCTCAGATCCTCCAGCACGCCCTTGGCCCGACGCGCGTCATCGCGGAACCGTGCGGGTGTCAACTCCGGCAGGGGCGTGTGGGTCCAGCCGTGGACACCAACCTCGTGGCCTGCCGCCCCCACCGCAGCGACGAGGTCCGGGTGGCGGCTGCCCAGCTCGCCCACGAAGTACCAGCTGCCCCGAACACCAAGGGAGTCCAGCCAGCCCAAGACCTCCCAGGCCAGTTGCTCGTAGCGCAACTCGCCGGACGGGTCGGCCCAGTGGTCTTCAAAGTCGAGGGTGAAGGTGATGCCGCCGGCCACGCGGGCATGGTAGCCGGCAACGCCGCGTCAACCGCCGCCGGGTCGTGGTTGCGAGCGGGTTACCCGCAGGCTCCGACCGCGCTCCTACACTCCTGGCATGCGTCTTCCCGCCGCCAAACGTCGCCTCCAGCTTCTGGCTGTGGCACTGGACGTGTTTGCCGAACGGGGCTTCTATTCCACGTCGATGAACGACGTGGCCGACGCCGCCGGTGTCACCAAGCCGGTGCTGTATCAGCACTTCGGATCCAAGCGGGAGCTGTTCGTCGAGCTGCTGGGTGAGATCGGTGCCGGTCTCTCGGAGGTCATCGGCAAGGCCACCGTCGACGCACCCTCCCCCCGCCAACAACTCGAGGCGGGGTTTGACGCCTACTTCGGTTGGGTCAACGACAACCGCGGCGCGTTCAACCTGTTGTTCTCGGCGGGCACCCAACGCGACCCCGATTTTCTGGCCGCGGCACACCAGGTGGAGGACGCCATCGCCGACGTCGTTGCCAACAACATCGTGATCAGCGGCCTCACGCGGGAGCGTCGGGGCTTGTTGGCCCACGGCATCGTCGGCATGGCGGAGGCCACGTGTCGGCGTTGGATGGCCGACCCGGGCACCATCGACCACGCCGAACTGGCTGCGCAGTTGGGTGAGCTGGCCTGGTTCGGCCTGAGAGGCATCCGCACGGCCTGAGCCGGCTCGGGCTCAGCCAGGTAGGTTGCTGGGTCATGGCTGAAGACTGGTTCGAAGTGGTGGTTGAGATCCCCAGGGGATCCCGCAACAAGTACGAAATCGATCACGACACCGGCGACGTCTGGCTGGACCGCCACCTGTTTCAGGCCACCGTCTACCCGATGGAGTACGGCTTCTTTCCCGAGACGCTGGCCGACGATGACGATCCGCTCGATGCGCTGGTGCTGCTCGGCGAGCCGACCTACCCGGGCGTTCACCTGCGGGTGCGGGTGGTGGGCATGCTGATGATGCACGACGAGAAGGGCAGGGACGAGAAGATCCTGTGCGTACTGCACGGCGACCATCGCCAGGAGCAGTACCGGGACATCGACGACCTCCCGGAGCACCTGTTGGCCGAGATCAGCCACTTCTTCGAGGTCTACAAGGACCTGGAGCCGGGCAAGTACGTGAAGGTGGGGGGTTGGCACACCCGCGAGGAAGCCCTCAAGGTCGTCGCCGCCGCCAAGGCCAACTACCCGACCTGAAAGGCGCGTGGTGGCGCCGAGAACGCGTTACCAGTACCTGATGTTGTAGCTGCGCAGCCAGCGCCGGCCGTCCTCCAAGAGCACAAACTCCGACACCGACGCGTTGTCGGCACCTTTGAAGGCAAAGTTGGAGGCGCCGGTCAGGTCGGCCAACATTCGGGCGATCACGCCGCCGTGCACCACCAGGGCCACCCGCTGGTCAACCCGCCCCTCAACCGCGACTGCCAGCCCACGGGCCAGCCGTTCGGAGAACGCCTCCTCGGACTCGGCGCCCGGGATGGTGTCCCAGCGCTCGGCCCTCATCGTCTGCTCAAAGATCGGGTCGCCGGTGGCAACCGCCTCCCGCAACAGTCCGCCTTCCAGGTCCCCCAGGTACACCTCTCGAAGGTCGGCCAGCACCACCGGCGTGAGGCCGGTGCGTTGCGCCAACGGCTCGGCGGTCTGCTGGGTGCGCACCATCGTCGAGCAATAGATGGCCTCGAACGGATGCCGGTCGGGCCGACACAGTGCCTCGGCGGTGCGTTCGGCCTGCTCCACCCCGATGGGGTCGAGCGGCGGGTTGCCCTGACCGTCCAACATCGGCTGTCGCCGCCCCGGCACCACGGGGGCGGAGGCCCCATGACGGATCAGCGTCACGGTCACCGAGCCCGGGGGCGGCTCGTAGGGGCGTTGATGCAGCGGGGCGTCGGAGGCCATCGGCTCAGTGTTCCAGCGACCCCGCCGCCGTGTCGAACGCCACACGACCCGGTGAGGTGGGCGCACGGGAAGGCCAGGGGCCTAGACTAGAACGCGTTCTAGTTTTGTCGTCGAACGACACCCGGCGCCATCCACCCGGCGTCGACGTCCCAAAGAGGAGACACCATGGTCACCGGCCCCCTAGGCACCATCAGATCACCGTTCCCCGTACCGTTCGGCTGGTTCGTCGTTGCGTATTCCGCCGACCTCGCCGTCGGCGATGTCGAGCCCCTGGAGTACTTCGGCCGCCACCTGGTGCTGTGGCGCGACAACGACGGTGAGGCCCATGTTCAGGATGCGTTCTGCCCCCACATGGGCGCCCACCTGGGGCACGGCGGCGTGGTCGAGAACTGCGAGATCGTGTGCCCCTTCCACGGCTGGCGCTTCGACGGCGAGGGCAAGAACACCAACATTCCGTATTCGACCCGCGTGAACAAGCGCGAGGTGGTGCAGCCCTACCCCACGGTCGAACGCAACAGCGTGATCATGGCGTGGTATCACCCCACCGATGCGCCCCCCAGCTTCGAGGTGCCCGAACTGGCGGAGTTCGGTGAGGACAGCGACCAATGGACCGACCCAATCCATCGGGAGTACGTCATCGAGGCCCCGTGGCAGGAGATCGCCGAGAACGGCGTGGACGCCGCCCACTTCCGGTACGTGCACAACACCGACATGGTGCCCGAGCTCGAGCGCTACGACACCGACGGCGAGCGCTCGTTCATGCGCAGCGTCCAAAAGTTTCCGACCCCGCGTGGGGTGGTCGACGGGCGTATCGACTCCGACAGTTGGGGCCCCGGGCTCTCGGTCATTCACTTCTCGGGCATCGTCGACACGTTTCTGATGGGGTGCAACACCCCGATCAGCGCCAACAAGTGCGTGCTGCGCTTCACCTTCCGCGTCAAGAAGCTGGGCGACGCCGACACCGAATCCACGGTGGGCAAGGCGTTCGCCGACGAGGTGGGCAACCAGGTGCTGGAGGACATGCCGATCTGGCAGAACAAGGCGCACCTGGTGCGTCCGGCGCTGGCCGACAACGACGGACCGTTCATGAAGTTCCGCAAGTGGGCCAGCCAGTTCTACGCCGAGCCGGTGGACGGCGAGGCCATGGTGTACCCGCCCAACGGCTCGTACCCGGCCGAGAACGATCGGGAGTTGACCGCATCCAAGAAGTTCGGTACCCCCGACCCGGCGTTCAAGCTGTAGGCGTCCCAACTCTGGCCTGAGCGACGATCGCGGCAATACCCGACCAAGTTGGTAGGGTATTGCGGTGCGCTCACTCTTCTCCTTTCCCAACCCGGTCAACGAGGTGGCGGCCCGCAGTGTCGCCACCGGAGTGGTGCTGTTGACCGGGCTCATCCTGGCGGCCACCGCCGCCGGAATCGACGGCGCCCGCTGGCTTGTCGTGCCCTTGGCATTGGGGTTCTGGGCCCGGGTGCTGACCGGCCCGACGCTCAGCCCCCTTGGACAATTGGCCACCCGTGTGGTGGCACCACGGCTTGCCCATGCCGAGCGCCTGGTACCGGGCGCCCCCAAGCGATTCGCCCAGGGCATCGGCACGGCATTGTCCACCGCCGCCGCAGTGACCTGGCTCGCCTTCGGCCTGACCGGCCCGGGTGTCACGCTGGTGGCGGCGATCATGGTGGCCGCATCACTGGAGGCGGCGTTCGGGCTGTGCCTGGGATGCGTCATGTACGGCTACCTGGCAAAGGCGGGCGTGTTCTCCGCGGCAGACTGCCCGGAATGCGCCGACATCTCCCTGCGCCTTCGAGGCAACGACACCCTGGCCCCACGCACCTGAACCAGCTACAGCAATGAACGATCACGGAGTGGTCTGGTTTCGCAAGGACCTCAGGCTGATCGACAACCCGGCCTGGGACACCGCGGTGGGGGCATGTCGCCGGGTGACGGCCCTGTTCGTGGTGGACCCCGCGGTGATGGACCTGGCCGGCCCGCACCGGCGCACCCAACTTGCCGCCCACCTTCGGGCGCTGGACGAGGATCTGCAGGCGCTCGGCGGGCGTCTGAGGCTGCGCAGCGGCGACCCTGCCACGGTGGTGCCCCAGGTGATGGAGGAAGCGGGCGCCGATGCGCTGTACGCCAACGCCGACGCCGCACCGGGCAGCCGCAGGCGGGACCAACGGGTGTTTCGCGCCCTGGATTCCCTCGCCGCCCGAACTCATGGTGATCAACCGGTGCCGTTCCACACCTTCTGGGGCACGTTGGTAGTGCCCCCCAGGTCGGTGACGACGGCAAAGGGCGACGTGTCCCAGGTGTTCACCCCGTTCTACAAGCGCTGGCGGGACACCCCCTGGGATCCTTGGGTGGATCAAAGGACCGATCCCGACCGTTCGGTTGCCGAGGTCACCCGGCCACCGGCCTCGGCCGCCTGGGGTACCGGCACCACCACCACGCTTGGCGACCTGCCCGGGTCGGGCGACGACCCACATCACTCCGGTGGCTCACGGGCCGCGCTGGGCCGACTCGATGCCGCCGTGCAGCGCGCGGCCCGCTACAGCGACGAGCGGGATCGACCCGATCTGGCCTCAACCTCGGAGCTGTCGGTTGACCTGCACTTCGGCACCCTGTCGCCACGACGGGCCGCAGTCGCACTCCGCGACGTTCCCGGAGGCGCTGCGATCGTTCGACAGTTGGCGTGGCGCGACTGGTACGCCCACCTGCTCTGGGAGCACCCACGGCTCACCCGGCACCCCATGCGGCCCGCCTACGAGGCGTTGCAGTGGCAGAACGACAACGAGGAGTTTGAGGCGTGGTGTGCCGGCACCACCGGCTATCCAATCGTCGACGCCGGCATGCGTCAGTTGGCCGCCACCGGCTGGATGCACAACCGCGTGCGCATGATCGTCGCCTCCTTTCTGGTGAAGGACCTGCTGGTGGACTGGCGTTGGGGGGAAGCCCACTTTCGTCGCCTGCTGGTGGACGGCGACACCACCCAGAACGTCGGCAACTGGCAGTGGGTCGCTGGCACCGGTCCCGACGCCGCGCCGTACTTTCGGATCTTCAACCCGACGACACAGGCCAAAAAGTTCGACCCCGACGGTGACTTCGTGCGCAGTTGGGTACCGGAACTCGTCAACCTCCCGCGCGCCTGGATCCACGAGCCGGGGGCCGCACCCGACCGGGTGCTTGCCGAAGCGGGCGTCGAGTTGGGCACTCACTATCCTCGCCCGATCGTCGACCATGGCGATGCTCGACAGCGCACGCTGGCCGTGTATCAGCACGCCCGTGAACGAGGGTAAGGACCGGTATCGTCGCGACGATGACCGCCGGACCTCAACTCCACACCCTCCATGTCGGTGACGCGGCGTCAGCTTGGAGTCGCGCCGGTTTCGCTGTCGCTGAACCCACGGGCGCTGCGCCCCACTCGGTGCTGCTGGGCGCAGTGCGCGTGCTGCTTCATGGCGACGGCGGGCCGCGCGGCCTGCTGCGATGGGACCTGGTGTCCCATGCCGAGGGTCTGCCAACGCAAGGCACAATCAACGCGGCAGACATTGACGGGCTGCCGACCGCCTGGGTGCCGGACGAGCCGACCGACGAGGTTGCCGAAGTTGCCGAAGATGCCCGGACATCCGTCCCCGGCCATCACAACGGAGTGACCGGGCTGGATCACCTCGTCATCGGCTCACCACACGTGCAGCGAACGACCGCTGCGCTCCTCGGCGCCGGCTTCGAGGCCCGTCGCACCCGGGACACCGACGGCGACGGCGAAGCGATGCGGCAGGTTTTTTTCTGGGCCGGACCCGTGATCGTGGAGCTGGTGGGACCCGCCGACGTCGGCGCCGCGGCGGCCTCCCCCGACGCGCCGGCCGCCTTCTTCGGACTTGCGCTGAACTCCGGCGATCTCGACGACACCGCGGCCCGTCTCGGCGAACTCCTGGGGCCGCCCCGCCCGGCGGTGCAGCCGGGACGGCGCATCGCCACCCTGCGATTCAAGGCGGTCGGCGGCTCGGTCCCCACCGTGGTGATGAGCCCCCACCTCACGTCCAGCGGCTGACATCGCCAGGAGCGTGACAGTAGGGTCGCCGACCATGCTCGACCATGTCTTCACCGACGCCATCGGAGCGCTGCGCGACGCCATGGAACGGGCCATGTTGGAACGTCAGGCCTTCGAGGAGCGCTTCCAGACCGACATTCTGCTGGGAGACGTCACCTGGGAAACCTCCTACGGGCTGCCCGGCGAAGGCACACCCCCACGGATACGGGCCGATCTCACCCTGGAGTGGCCCACCTGGAGCCAGACCGCGTACCGCTCCTGGTACATCGACGAGGATCTCGCCGAGGCTCCCAGCATCGAGATCGAGGTGTCATTTCGCATCCAGCGTCTGTCCGAACAGCCCGACCTGTCCGGGTTGTTGGCCGCCCTCCCCGCGGACAGTCCGGCGGTGGGCCCGGAGCGACTGCACCGGGAGGGGCTGACCACCGAAGCCCTGCACAACGCAGAGTTGACCAGCACCGAGTGGTCGGCCGAGGTGTCCTACGAGGGAACCTACGAGTTGGACGAGTCCACGCTGGCGGACGGCTCGGTGCTCGACGACCATTTTGGGGCGATGGGTGGTTGGGTGGCCTCCACCCTGGTCAAGCTGGGTGACCTGACCTTCCAGTTCCTGCCGTCCAGCGACGACGAGTCCTAGCCACCATCGGGCTCCTGGTGGTGGGCTGCGGTTGAGCGCCCGCCCCGCCGCCCAAGGTGGACGACCTCGGCTACTCGGTCAACGTGGCCAGGGCCGACGCCTACACCCCGCCGCGCACCGGCCGTGATGTTGGGCCCGGGCACCGAGGTGGTTCGCCGGCCGGAGGGCGTGAACGGTTGATCACGCCCGGCTGAAACCCCGGTGGAATCGGGCTACCCGGCCAGCACCACGTCGACGAATTCCGCGATTGACTCCACCGTCAGATCAGGCGGCTCAAGACCCGTCGGCCACGGGTCGGGTCCTCGCATCCAGGCACCCGACAGACCAACGGCCCGGCCACCCGCCACGTCGAAGTGCGGATGGTCTCCCACCATCCAGCCCTCCAGCGGCCGGCCGCACATCTCGGCGGCCAGCTCAAAGATGGCCGGGTCGGGCTTGCGGGTGCCGACCACCTCCGACACGACCACGGCGTCGAAATGCACTCCCAACCCGGTCGCGTTGATCTTGTCCCACTGGGTTGACGGGCCGTTGGTCACCATGCCCAGGGTCCACCCGGCATCATTCAGTCGCTCCAAGGCCGGCCCGACGTTTGGGTCGACCTGAATCGACGCCACCCAGTGGGTCGTCCGGTCTGCTGCGATCGCCTCTTCGGGTACGTCGAACCGTTTGGCGGCCTGTGGCATCCAGCGGGCCTTGTCGCCATAGCCGTTGCCGTCCACCTCGATCAGCCAGGCCAGGCCGTCGGCCTCGCCGATTCCAAGGCGTTCCAGCATGCCCGAGGCCCAGCGTGCAAACATCGCACGCCGGTCGATCAACGTGTTGTCCAGGTCGAAAAGGCCGAGCGTCACGTCAGCGGGCTCCGGGAAGCGGCGGCAGCCCCTCGAAGACGGGCGCACGCTTTTCGCCTTTGGCGGTGAAGGCCTCCATCATGTCGCCAGGCTGGAACATGCCCGACTGCCACCCGGCCATCTGATGCAGGGCGTCGGCAGTGGAGTGGTCCCGGGCATAGCTGATGGCCTCTTTGGTTCCCCAGATCGCCAGCGGCGACTGGGCGGCGATACGCCGTGCGATTTCGAGCACGCCGGCGACGAGCGCTTCATGGTCGGCAAAGGTCTCGTTGAAAAACCCAACCTCACGGACGCGTCCGGCCGGGATTCGGTCGCCGGTGTAGGCCCACTCGCGGGCCACGCCCTCGGGCACCAGCCTGCCCAGGCGCTGCAGCGTGCCGACGTCGGCCGTCATGGCGATGTTGATCTCCTGAATGCAGACGAAGCTGTCCTCGGTGCCATAGCGGCAATCGGCCGCCGCGACCATGTCGACGGCGCCCCCGATACAGCCGCCCTGCACCGCTGCGAGCACGGGAAACCGGGCGTTCGCCAGGGCGGTGAAGCTGCGCTGGAGGTGCTGCACCATGAGCCACAGGCCTGCGTTGCGGCGCCCCTGCTCGGACACGCCCGACGCACCACCAAGGCCGCCCTCGGTGAACACCGCCAGGTCCATTCCGGCCGAGAAGTGCTTGCCGGTCGACGACAGCACCATCACGCGGGTGGTGCCTGCGGCATCGAGCCCCTCCACGATGGCGGGGAGCTCGGTCCAGAACGCCGGGACCATCGAGTTGTAGGCCTCCGGACGGTTCAACCGGACGTGGGCGACCCCGTCGCTCAGATCGACGTCGAAGCACTCCCAGGTCGAGTCGGCCGGGGACACCGGGCTCTGGGGCGAATTCTCCGCGACATCGGGGCTCATGGCTTACTCCTGTGATCGAAGGCATCGGCGAACGGGTGCTCGCCGCCACGGTACCCGGGCGACGGCTGACAGAATGGACCGGTGATCCTGCGATTGACCCTGCGAAGCACCCGAGCGCACCTCCTCCGCTTTCTGCTCACCACGTTCGCCGTGTTCATCGGCGTCACGTTCATCACGACGGCCTACGGATTGGCCGATCAGCTGCGGGGCATCCTCGACGACCAAACCTCGACTGCCTTGCCGGGTTCCGATACCGGCGTGCCGGGCACCGATCGCTTGCTGTTCGTCTCCCCCAAACTCACTGCTTTTGGTTTCAGCGGCACCCTCGACGCCTCGTTGGCCGACGAGTTGAAGGGTGTGGACGGCGTAGCGACCACCGTGGGGCAGACCCAACGGGGGGTGGCCTTCGAGGTGCCGGACCGAACCGAGGGCACCCTGGGTCAGATCCAAAGCTCGGCCACCACCTCGGCCTACGACCCGGCCCAGTGGAACCTCGTCTCCGGCACAGCGCCGAAGGGCCCCGACCAGTTGGCGGTCAACGAGGGCGGCACGACCGCAGCCAACGCACAGGTGGGTGACACCGTTGTGGTGTTCCTCCCCACCGGCCGTCGACAGATGACGGTGACGGCCATCGTGTCGCCGGTGGTGCCCGACACCAACTCCATGTTCCAGTTCACCGATGCCGTAGCGGTGTTTGACCCGGTGGTGAACGCCGAGCTGTTCGGCGGCGACGATCGGGTCGACACGATCCTGGTGGCGGTCGCTCCAGACGCCGACGTCGGTGCGGTCAAGGCCGCAATCGAAGACCGGCTGCCCAGCGGGGTCACCGTCGGGAGCGCAGACGATCTCACCGCCCAGGTGGTCGGCATCATCAACACGATCGTGGACGGCATAGAGACCGGCATGCTGGTGTTCGCCGGCATCACCCTGTTTGTGGGCACGTTCCTGGTGGCCAACACGTTTTCCATCGTGGTCGCCCAACGCACCAAGGAACTTGCGGTACTGCGTGCCGTCGGCGCCGGCAGACGCCAGGTGTTCGCATCGGTCCTCGGAGAGGCCGCCGTGATCGGGGTACTGGCATCGATCCTCGGTTTGGCGACGGGGCTGGCATTGTCCACGCTCGCCGGCTGGGCCATCGACACCGAGCGCGGGGCGCACCTGGTGATCTCGACCCGCACGGTGGCCGTCGGCCTGGGCATCGGCATGGGCGTCACGCTCGCCTCGGCCCTCTTCCCCGCGCTGCGGGCCATGCGGGTGGCGCCGGTGGCGGCAATGCGCCAACACGAGGCCACCCCGGCCGGCCGTGGCCTTCGCGGCCTGTTGATTGCACCGATCGCCTTGGTGATCGGCATTGCCGGCATCGTCGTCGGCCTGGGCGACGGCCGTTCGATCAGCTCCAGGATCGGCCTGATCGGTGGCGGCGCAGTGGTGATGTTCCTGGCCCTGGCCGGCCTCTCACGGCTGATCGCCGCTCCGGCCGTGCGGCTGATCGGCGCACCCTTGGGACGAGGCCCCATTGCGACGCTGGCGCGCACGAACGCGGCGCGCAACCCACGCCGCACCGCCACCACCGCCGGGGCGCTCATGATCGGCCTCGCACTCATCGCACTGGTGGCCACGGTGGGGTTGTCGGTGAAGCAGAGCCTTGAGAACCAACTGAGGAACAACACCACCGCCGCCTGGTTCGTGGTCCCAAACCAGCTGGTCCCACCCGACCCCACCTCCATCACCGACGCACTAGCCAAGGCGCAGGGTGTTGCCGCCGTGGTGCCGACGGCGTTCTCCAACGCCACCGTCGCCGGCCCTCGGGGTGAGGCATCGGGTGTTGCGGTGGCCGGCCTGGCCGAGGTGCCCAAGGTGTATGACCTGGGTGTCACCGAAGGTCCCACCCGCCAAGCCAACACCGATGACGGCCAGGTCTGGTTGTCCGCCGATGCGGCGAAGAGGCAGGGCGTCAAGCTGGGCGACCGGATCACGGTGTCCACCGGCACCGGGGCCACCGCCACCACCACGGTTGGTGCCATCTACACCCGCACGGCCGCGCTGTCGGACGTGATCATCGACCAGTCGATCGCCGACCAGGTGGGCGCCCAGACGTTCGTCCAGGCGATCGCCGTCAAAGGCACACCGGGCACCAGCGACACGGCGCTCAAGGCGGCCATCGAGCCGGTGGCGGGCGAATTTGCCAACGCCGAGGTGATCACACCCAGGGAATTCGAGAAAAGCCAGACCGGGCCGCTGGACATCGCGGTCAAGGCGGTGTCGATGCTGTTGCTGGTGTCGGTGCTGGTGGCCGGCCTCGGGGTGGCCAACACGCTGGCGCTTTCGGTCTACGAACGCACGCGGGAGATCGGCCTGCTGCGCGCGGTGGGCACCACCCGCAGGCAGATCCGCAAGATCGTTCGTCGGGAGGCGGTGATCACGTCGGTGTTCGGCGGGCTACTTGGCGTGGCCGTGGGCACGACCCTTGGCATCGCTGCGGTCAAGGTCCTTCCGGACGCGTTGTCGGGCACCCTCGTCATCCCGTGGAGCTGGATCATTCTGTGCATCTTCGTCACGGTGATCATGGGCCTGTTCGCCGCCCTGTGGCCCGCATGGCGAGCGTCGAGAATGAACGTGCTGGATGCCATCTCGCAGGAGTAGTTCGCACACCCGGCGCTTCGAGTGCGGTCCACAAGGGGCGGCATCAATGGTGACCGCAAGGTTCGGTGTGGTGTACTGAGCGCGATGGACTCGGGTGACAACACCATCGGAGCGACGCCAATGCCAAGCGGCAGGACACAGGCCACCACCAGGCGAACCTTTCTCGGAGGTACTGCGCTGGTTGGCGTCGGCGCGTTGTCGGCGTGCGGTTCCGACGACTCCCCCACCGGCACGGCGATCCCACCCACCGAGACCTCCACCAGCCTGCCACCGGTGCCCAAACTCAACGGCGATCCGTTTGCGCTTGGCGTGGCCTCGGGCGACCCCAACGACACCTCCGTGATCCTCTGGACACGCGTGATAACCAACCCCTCCAAGGCGGACGGAGGCATCGGTTCGGTACCCGTGCCCGTGAGCTGGGAAGTGGCCACCGACGCCAAGTTCGACAGTGTGGTCGCATCCGGGGCCGAGGTGGCCACCGCCGACTTCGCGCATTCGGTGCACGCCACCGTCGACGGACTCAAGCCCGATGGCACCTACTGGTATCGATTCTCCATCGGCGCTGCCGTGTCACCCGTAGGCCGGACCCGCACCATGCCCACCGATGACTCCCAGCCGTCCTCGGGCCAATTCCGGTTTGCCATGGCCACGTGCCAGGACTTCCAGGGAGGCCGCTACGGGGCGTGGGGTGATGCGGCCAAGCTGGACGACTTGGACGCAATCGTGTTCCTCGGCGACTACATCTACGAACTGCCAAACATCCTCACCGGCCCGAACGGCGACACCAGCCGTCACTACACCTCCGAGGTGCCCACCGACCTCCCCGGATTTCGAGCCCGCTACGCCCAGGTCAAAGGCGACAAGCAGTTGCAGGCGGCGCACGAAACGGCACCGTTCTTCGCCACGTGGGACGACCACGAGGTGCAGAACAACTACACCAAGGACGTCGACCCCGAACTGCGCCAGGCCGGCTACCAGGCCTGGTGGGAGCACATGCCGGTGCGGCTCCCTCCGCCGCAGAACGGCGAGCTGGTCGTGTACCGCACCCTCGACGTGGGCGGCCTGATCCAGCTGTTCATCCTGGACACCCGCCAGTACACCGACCCGGGCGCCTGCCCGGGCGACAACCCGGTGGGAACGGTTCCGGACTGCGAGGCCCGGTCCGACAAGGACCGCACCCTCCTGGGCGACACCCAGAAGGCCTGGCTGTTGGAGGGCCTGGAGCAGTCGACCACCACCTGGACGGCGCTGGCCAACCCCGTGCTGTTCGCCGGGCTGGTGACCGGCACCGTGGAGGATCCAGCAACGAAGGCGCAGGTCCCCACCTTCTTCCAGGACACCTGGGACGGCTTTCCCGCCGAGCGGGCCACCATCCGCTCGGCGCTGGCCAAGGTGGACAACCCGGTGGTGCTCACCGGCGATTACCACGCCGGCTTCGTGTTCGATGTGAACGACACCGACGCCATCCCCCCGGCGGAGGGCCCGGCGGTCTGCCCCGAGTTCCTCGTCACCGCCATCAGTTCCTTCCTGTTCTCTGAGGACTACACCAAGTTCAACCCGCAGGTGCGGTACTTCGAGGCCAAGCACGGCTACGCGGTGTGCACCGTCACCCAGGAAGACTTCAGCTGCGAGTTCCGGTACGTCGACGACGTCTGGGATGCCGACAGCCCGATCACGGTGGGCCCCACCTGGGCGGTCGCCAAAGGCGAGCACACGGCCACCGAGGTCACGCAAGGATGACCCCCAGGCCGTTGTCAGCCGTGCATCCCGCCACGATCTCGCCTTGCTGACCCCGACGCCGATCTCGGCCGACCCGGCGGCGGGCCACGGCCCCTTCGAGACGGCCCGGTTGGCGGCCGCACAGCTGACCGAGGCCCTGGGACGAAACGACCACCGCCTGGCCGTCTGGCTGGGTTCGGGCTGGCAGCGGGCGGTCGACCGGCTCGGCGTCACGGCCACGGTGTCCACCGCCGACCTGGCCGGGTTTCATCGCGCCGGTGCCATGGGGCACGGCTCCGACGTCCACAGCGTCCGGATCGAAACACCGGACGGTATCGGCGTCCAAGCGCTGGTTTTCACCGGGCGCACCCACCTCTATGAGGGCCACGGCCCGGCTGCCGTCGCCCACGGCGTTCGCACCGCCGCTGCGGCGGGATGCCGGGTGGTGGTGCTGACCAACGCCGCAGGGTGCATGCGGGAGGGCTGGGGGGTGGGTCGCCCCGCGTTGGTCACCGACCAGCTCAACCTCACCGGGGCCTCCCCGCTGACCGGCCCGCTGCCCCCACCGCCGAACGACTCGCGCCACGTCGACCTCACCGACGCGTATCACCCCCGCCTGCGTGACCTGGCCCGCAACGCGGCACCCGACCTGCCCGAGGGCGTGTACGCAGGGTTCCACGGGCCCGAGTTTGAGACACCGGCCGAGATCGTTGCCGCCCGTCGCCTGGGTGCCGACCTGGTGGGCCAGTCGATGGTGCTCGAAACCATCGCGGCCCGGCAGGTGGGGCTGGAGGTGCTCGGCATCAGCCTGATCACCAACGCCGCCGCCGGGTTGGGCGGCAAGCTGTCGGCCCAGGAGGTGGTGGACGTGGCCCACGCAGCGGCCCCGGAGCTGGCCGTCCTGCTGGCTGATGTGCTCGCCGCGCTGGCCGCCCACCACGACCTCTGGCAGGACCCACCATCATGAGCAGCGAGCGCGTGGTACTCACCGGAGGCACGGTGATCACCTGCGACCCAACCGATCGCGTGATCAACCACGGCGCCATCGCCATCGAGGGTGAGCGGATCGTCGCCGTCGGCTCCGGCGCCGAGGTGGCCGCCCTCCTGCCCGGAGCCGTCCACCGGCCGTTGGGCGGCGCCATCGTCATGCCGGGCCTGATCAACGCCCACACGCATTTGGCCATGACGCTCTTTCGGGGGCTGGCCGACGACGTGAACCTTGAGGGCTTCCTCGCACTCGTCATGCCCGCCGAGGCAGCAGTGCTGTCGAGCGCTGCCGTGCGCGACGGGGTGGCGCTGGCCGTCGCCGAGTCGCTGCTGGGTGGCGTGACCTCCGCCCTCGACATGTACTTCTGGGATGAGGTGGCCTCCGAGGTGGCCCACGACGCCGGGCTGCGCCTGGCGGGAGGGCCTGCGTTTCTGGGCGGCACCGGGCCGGAGGGCAACAGCTTCGACGCACAGGTCCAACGGGCCCGGCGCCTGTGGGCCCGGGAACCCGCCGAGGGGTGGCACACGGCCATCGGCCGCTGGGCCCACCCCCACGCCACCTACACCCTCGCTCCCGACCAGCTCAGCGCCGTGGCCGCCGCCGCCCGGGAGGTTGGGGCCCGCATCCACACCCACGCGGCCGAGTCCGAAGGTGAGGTGGCCATGGTCAGCGAAGCTCACGGTCTCCGTCCCGTCGAACTGCTCGACACGCTTGGCCTGCTCGGTGCCGACGTGGTGCTGGCCCACGCCGTCCACCTCGACGACGACGAAATCGCCGCCATCGCCAGGTCGGGCACATCGGTGGCCCACTGCCCCGGCTCCAACCTGAAGTTGGGATCGGGCGTCGCCCGCATCCCCGAGCTGCTCGACGCCGGAGTCACCGTGGGCCTTGGTACCGACGGACCGGCATCCAGCAACGACCTGGACCTGTTCGCCACCATGCGCCTGGCGGCCCTCATCCACAAGGGTGTCTCTGGCGACGCCTCGGTGATGACCGCTCACCAGGTGTTGCGGGCCGCGACCATCGGTGGGGCCACGCTGTTGGGCGCCGGCGACGAGTTGGGGTCGATCGAGCCGGGCAAGCTGGCCGACCTGGTCGTGCTCGACCCCGGTGCGCCACACCTCACCCCGACCTACGACCCCGTGGGCACGGTGGTGTACGCCGCTGGGCGTGGCGACGTCACCGACGTGTGGGTCGGCGGCCGCCGGGTGGTCGCCGACCGCGCACTGCTCACCATGGATGTCGCCGCCGCCCGGGCGGCCGTCTCGGCGCGACGTCCCGAAGTGCTGGCCGCAATTCGGTGAGCAAATCCACACAGGGGCTACCGCTCTGGACCATATTCACGTTTGCGGCCGGTTTTCGCCTCGCCACCCTGTATCTTGCACGCACGCGTCGAAGCGAGGTCCGGCGGTCGCTCGTGTGGATCGCCGGAGCGGGGGCCGCGATCGGTCTGCTGGTCCTCCTTGGCCGGATCACCCCGGCGCGGCCACTGGAGGGCGTGATCACTGCGGCGGTCGGTGGTGCGGTCGCCATCATCGGCACCGCGCTGAGCCGCACCCTCACGCGGCTCATATCGAGGGCGCCACCCGACGGGGAGCCCGAAGCCGAGCAAGCTTCACAAGCCACGGACACGTTGCGAGATCTGCTGACGCAGTTCCAGCGGGACTATGGCGGCTGGGCCGACTCTCTGAACGAGCCTGCACCAGCTCCTGGCATCGGCCAGGCGGAGCACCTCCCCATGCAAACCGTAGGTGTCGATCCTTATCGGGTGCTCGGCGTCGGCCGGACCGCCGATGATCAAGCCGTCCGCGGGCGTTACCTCGCACTTGTGGAACGGGATCGGCCGGCCAACTATCCCGACTCGGCCGACTTCACACCCCAGCGAACTCGTGCCGCAGCAACCGTGAGCATTCTCAACGAGGCCTACCGCCTGATCCGCAACGAGCGCGGCTGGAGCTGACGGACCGACGCGGTCGACGCTGCGCCAACCGCCTCAGCGAGAATCGGCGAGACGCAGGGAAGCACCCTGCGGGGTGGTGCGTTCAGCGTTGGTGGTCTGCACCCAGGCCGGACCATCCGGGGTGACCAGCGTGACCACGTTGGTGTTGGTACACCCACCGTCGCCAACCGCCTGGTAGTTGACCCTGGCCGAGGTCGCACGGTGCTCCTGCCCCCGCTCATCGATGCCGACCGGCTCGGCCCACGCCACGCGGACGCTGTCGGCATCGCATCGCGCGAACACCTCCGACCAAACCATCGGTGACACCAGCAGGTCACCGGGCGCCCAGAGGTCGCGGATTACCTGCGGTTGCTGTGATTGCGGCTCGGACAGCTCATTGAGCTCATCGCGCGAACCCTCCAACGGCGTGATCGTCGCCCGCCATGCCGTGAATCCGGTCGGCGCCGCGGCGCCGCTGAGATGCTTCGAGCCGGCACGGTAGCCATCCCAGTCGTCCGGGTAACCACCCGGAGCTTGACCATCGTCGGCGGCCCCGGTGCTCACCGGGGCACGCGAGACGGTCAGCCGGTAGGGCACGCCGACCCGCCACAGATAGTCGATCGAGTTGGCGTTGCCGGCCGCGGACGGCAGCCAACCAGGCTCGCCGTCCAACTCGCCGCGGGCTCCGTATCCGCCCCAGTTCACAGCGCCGTGCCCCGGGTGCTGGGACGCCCATTGCGGGCCGGTGTGAGCGGCGCCCTCACGGCGGCCGGTCGCCGCGTCCTCAAAGCTCACCTGCAGCGCCCAGAAATACAGATCGTGTGTCGGTGGCTCGTCGAGGATCGTGACGGTCACCGCAACCTCGACGAATCGTCCGGGCAGGTCCCAGAACAGGTGCATCGACGATGCCCGGTTGCCCGACGTTGGGTACCCCCGGGTCCGTTCCACGCCACGGGTGCCGTCAAGACCGTCGCTACCGCCACCGAAAAGCCGCCGCCACCAACTCACCAACGGCCCCGGCTGTTCACCCAAGAGCGGCTTCGACCTCGTCCAACTCGGCCATCAGGCCCTCCCACTCGGCCATGGTGGCTGCGGCCTTGTCCTTGGCCTCGGACAGTTCGGCAACCAACACCTTCACCTTGTCGCCGTCGTCGTACACGGCGGGGTCACCCATCGTGGCCTGGATCTCCAGGACCCTGCCCTCGGTGCGCCCCACCCGCTTCTCGGCCGCCTGAACCCGCTTGCGAAGCTCCCGGGTTGCGTTGGAGTGACGCTGTCGTTCCTCGGCGGAGGCCTTACGCCGATCGGCGGGGTTGCCGCCACGGCCGGCTGTGCTCGACGACGCGCCTGTGGCCATGGCGCCGGAGGCGGGAGGCGACGCGCCCCCAGCCGAGGCGGAAGTAGTGCCTGCGCCCCGAGGCGTGCGTTGCTTGGCCGCCTGACTCTGAGCCCTTTTTGGGCCCCTGGCAGAGCCGCTGCCGCTGCCGGTCGACCTACTCGACCCGGATTTACCCGACCCGGATTGACCCGACCCCGATTTGTTCGACCCTGCCTTGCCCCCGCCCGAGCCCGAAACCGAGCCGGTTAGCGGGTGTGGATGCAGCACGGCGTCGTCAACCTCGGTGTGCACCGTCACCGTGCCGTTGCGCACCTCGATCAGCCCTTCGGCCACCGACCGGATCAGGTGCCGATCGTGGGTCACCAGCAACACCGTGCCCGGATAGGCATCCAGCGCATCCTCCAGCACGTCGCAACTGGGCAGGTCGAGGTGGTTGGTCGGCTCGTCGAGCACCAGCAGGTTCACCGGGTTCACCATGATCGAAGCGAGCGCCAGCCGGGTGCGCTCACCGCCGGAGATGTCGCCCACCAGCCGATCGACGGCATCGCCGCGAAACCCGAAACTGCCCAGGATCGACCGCAGGTTGCGACCCGCAGGGTCGGCGCCAACCGCCCCCCGAAAGGTGTCCTCCACGGTGGCGTCAAGATCGAGCTCGTCCACCTGCTGCTGGGCGAAGTACGCCACGTCGACGTTGGCCCCCAGCTGGGCATGGCCCGCCGAGGCCTGGAGCTGTCCCAGCAAGAGCTTCACCAGTGTGGACTTGCCTGCACCATTGGGCCCCACCAGCGCCCACTTTTCGCCCCGTTCGACCACCAGGTTCACCCCGGTCAGGATCGGTGCATCGTCGTCGTAACCCACCGAGATGTCTTCGAGCTCGGCCACGACACGGGCGGACCGCTGCGGCTTGGGGAATCCAAACTTCGCCACCAGCTGGCGGTGGTCGGGCAGTTCGATGCGGTCGAGCTTTTCCAGGGTCTTGAGGCGGCTCTGCACCTGGCGGGCCTTGGTGGCCTTGTATCGGAATCGGTCGATGAACTTTTCGGTGGCCGCCACCGACTTGGCCTGGCTGGCCGCCTGGGCCTGCAGGTTGGCCAGCCGTTCCTCGCGTTGCACGATGAACTCGGCAAACCCGCCGACGTATTCGGTGGCGCCGCCACCGACCACCTCGATGACCCGCTCGGCCACAGCATCGATGAAGTCGCGGTCGTGGGACACAAACAGGATCGATCCGGGCCAGGCGGCCAGCTGCTCCTCCAGCCAGGTCACCGAGTCGACATCGAGGTGGTTGGTGGGCTCATCGAGCACCAGCACCTCCGGCTTGGACAGCAGCAGCTGGGCCAGCGTTGCCCGCATCCGCCAGCCCCCGGACAGCTCGGACACGCTGCGGTTGGCGTCGGTCGCCTTGAATCCCAACCCGGCGAGCACCCGCTGGGCCTCGGCCTCCAGTTGATAGCCGCCGGCGGCCTCAAAGCGGGTGCTGATCTCGCCGTACGCGTCGAGTGCCGCTTCTGCTTTGGTCGCGTCCGGCGAGGCCATTTCGGCCTCGAGCGAGCGCAGTTCGTTCTCCATGCCCGCCAGGTCGCCTGCGCCCGCCATCACGTGAGCCAGCACGGTGTCGTGCACCTCATCGGTCAGGTCCTGGGGCAGGTAGCCGACGCTCAGGTCCTTGGTGCGGTGCACGTCGCCCGCATCAGCCTGCTGGTGACCAACGACGATCTCAAGGATCGTGGTCTTGCCAACACCGTTGCCGCCCACCAGGGCGATACGTCGGCCTGGCAGCAGCCGAAAGGTGACGTTGCGAAACAACGTACGGCCGCCGTGGGCCTTTTCGAGCGAGGAGACCGAAATCATGAGCAGCCGAGGCTACCGAGCGGGACCCTCCGCTCGGTCATCGTGCCCCGCCACACCGGCGGGCGGTGCGCGCTCACAGCGCCCGCCGGTGCAAACCGTCGCCTCAGAGGGCGCTCGCCGCTCCCGGGCCCGGGGTCGGAGCGGACGGGTCGAGCGAGCCGAGGCCGGCCGCCAGGGCCGAGCCGACCACCAGCGCACCGCCCACGATGGCGGGCGCACCGGGGCGTTCCCCCGCCACCGCCACCGCCATCACGGTGGCCACCACCGGTTCGGCGGTGGCGATCACCGAGGCCCGGGTGGACGAGATGCGGGTCAGCCCCGCCCCAAGTAACAGGTAGGCCAGCAGCGTTGACGCCAACGACAGCAAAGCGAGCAGACCGGCAACATCCCAGGAGGGCCATGCCAGATCGGCAAAAGGCACCAGCACCAGCCCGCCGATCAGCATGGCGATGGCGTAGGTGCGAATCGGGCCCAGCAGCTCCACCAGGGTGCGTCCAACCAGGTAGTAGCTCGCGTAGCTCAACCCTGCGGTCAGCCCCCAGGCGACCGACGCTGCGCTCACGGTCACGCCTTCGCCTCCGGCCGCTGCGGTAAGGGCCACCCCGCCAGATGCCACCAGCACCAGCGTGACGGAGCGAGGCGTCGGCCGCATCCAGCCCAGCATGACCGAACCTATCAACACCCACACCGGTGCGGTGTACAACAGCACCCACGCCAGCGTGATGCCGCCCCGCTCGATGGCTGCGGGCAACGCCGTGTAGAAGACCGACACGCCGATGAGCCCAAGCGTCACCAGACGAACCCACACCATGGGTCGACGCAACGGCGATGCCGAAGCACCGGTCGTGCCACCGGAGCCCCGCAACCGTGCCCGCAGCGCCTGCACCAGCCAGATCATCGAGAACCCCACGCCCGCCACCAGTGCCCGCCACGTGGCCATCGTGACCGGGCTCAGACCACGGTCGGCCAACCCGTTGGCCACCGGGCCGATCGTGCCCCACAGCACCGCTGCACCAAGGACCGCCAGCGCACCGATCGTCCCCGGGCTGTGCCCACTACCGCCGTGCCCATCACCGCTGTGCCCACTACCGCCGTGCCCATCACCGCCGTGCCCACTACCGCCGTGCCCACTACCGCCGTGCCCACTACCGCCGTGCCCATCACTGCCGTGCGAGCGTTGGTTCACGCCTCCGAGGATGCCCGCTCCTTGGCCCACGGGTAGTCGGCCTTGCCGGTCGGCGAGCGCACCACCTCGTCAACCAGCACCAGCTTGCGAGGGGCCTTGTACCCGGCGATCGTGCCTTTCACGTGTGCTTTCAGGTCGTCAAGGGTCAGCTCGGTGCCCTCCCTGGGCGCAACGACGGCGGCTACCGTCTCGCCCCAGCGTTCGTCGGGCACGCCCACCACCACGGTGTCGAAAACGCCCGGGTGGGTTTTCAGCGCCGCCTCGACCTCCTCGGGAAACACCTTTTCCCCGCCGGTGTTGATGCTGACCGAGCCACGGCCCAGCACGGTGATGGTGCCGTCGGTGTCGACGGTGGCCTGATCGCCGGTGACCGCCCAACGGACGCCGTCGACCTCGACAAACGTCTCTGCGGTCTTCTTGGGGTCGCCGTAGTACCTCAGCGGCATTCGCCCGGTGCGGGCAACCCTGCCCATGTTGCCCGACCCCGGCTCGACCGGCTGCAGGTTCTCGTCGAGCACGCAGGTCACCGCCGGGTCCATCGCAAAACGAGTGCCCTTGCTGGCATCCTCGCCCGGCATGAGCCGCTGGGTGGCGTGTGATCCGGTCTCGGAACTGCCGTAGCCGTCGGCCAGGATCAGGTTGGGGAGAATCTCCTGAAGACGGGTCTTGTTAGTGGGGTGAAGCGGCGCCCCACCGGAGGAAATCGTGTACAGCGAGGGCACCTCGAAGGGCCCCTCGGCCTCCCACGCGTCCAGCAGCGGGCGGGCCATCGCATCACCGATGAGGATCAGGATGTTGACCCCTTCGGCGGCAACCTGCCGCCACACCTCGGCACCGTCGAAGCTGCCGGGCAGCAGCACCATCCGTCCGCCGCACAGCCACCAGGACATCGAGGTCCACTGGGCTGCGGCGTGGATCAGCGGCGCGCAGGCCATCGTCACCACGGCGTCATCAAGGATTCGCTCGGTCAGTTCCTCGGCCGTGGACACCGGGCCCACGAGCCGCATCGGGTCGCCTCCACCGACACAGGCGAAGAAGGCATCCTCCATGCGCCACTCGACGCCCTTGGGCATACCGGTGGTGCCGCCGGTGTACATCAGGTAGACGTCGTCGCCGCTTCGAGCCGGGAAGTCCCGATCGGTCGAGGCCGCCCCCACCGCGTCGTCGTAGTCGAGCGCCCCGAACGTGGTCGGGTCGGTGGTGGGCACGTCCGCCCGGGGGTCGATGTCGTCAACCACCAGGCTGATGCGAAGGTCGTCGAGTTCGGGTGCCACCTCGGCCAGGGAATCGCTGAAGCGCCGGTGGAAGACAACCGCCACCGCGTCGCCATCCCGAAGCAGATGCGACAGCTCGGCAGCCACATAGCGGTAGTTGACGTTGAGCGGAACTGCACGGATCTTGAACGCGGCCAGCATCGTCTCGACATACTCCGCGCAGTTCTGCAGGTAGCAGGCCACGTGGTCGCCCGGCCCCACCCCCGCGTCGGTCAGGACGTGTGCCAGCGCATTGGCCCGCTCCTCAATCTGCCGGTAGGAGACCCGCTGCTCCCCCACCACGAGCGCTTCGCGGTCTGGATACTGATCGGTGGTCAGCTCCCAAAGATCGGCCAGGTTCCAAGGAACCGGTGAGGTCGCTGCGGTCGTGCTCTGTTCGTTCATGTTCCCCCTGTGTGTGGCAATGCTGCTCGTGCCCGCTTGCGCCGACCCTTGAAACTGCAACGTGTTCTAGTCTGAGCCGATGGGTATGCCATCGGATCTTGGAATCATCGACACCATGGTCGGGTTTCCGTCCCCAGACCGTAGCCAGGTGTACAAGTTCATACAGCCTCATCTGCGAGATGAGGAGTCGAAGAGCTTCACGATGCCGGCCGCGTACATGTTCAAGGACATCCCCCCGGAGATCGATCCCGAGGCCGACCCGGTGGCGGTGGTGCTGATGAACATGGATGCCCACGGCGTCGAGCGCGCCATGGTGAACGTCGCCAAGGACGACCGCGAGGCACCCCGCCGGGCACTGCGTGACTTTCCCGACCGGTTCATCCCCTGCGCCGAGTTGGACCCCAACGGCGGCATGGACACCGTCCGCCTGTTGGAGCGACTCGTCACCGAGTTCGGCGTGCGTGCGGTGACCACCACCCCGTTCGCCTACCGGGTGGCCATCAACGATGCCCGCTACTACCCGCTGTACGCCAAGTGCGTCGAGTTGGACCTGCCCATCTTCGTCACCGCCGGCGTGCCCGGCCCGCGGGTGCCGATGGCCGACCAGAAGGTTGAGCTGATCGACGAGGTGTGCTGGTTCTTTCCCGAGCTGAAGTTTGTGATGCGCCATGGTGCCGAGCCCTGGGAGGCGCTGGCGGTCAAGCTGATGATCAAGTGGCCCAACCTGTATTACTCCACCTCGGCCTTCGCCCCGAAGTACTACCCGCAGGCCATTATCGACTACGCCAACAGCCGGGGCGGCGACAAGATCATCTACGCCGGATACTTCCCCGCCGGGCTGACCTACGAGCGAATCTTCTCCGAGCTGCCCAACGTGGGGTTCAACGACGACGTGTGGCCCAGGTTTCTGCGCACCAACGCCGAGCGGATTTTGGGCCTGAACGCCTGAACGCCTGAGCGACGCGGCCATCGAACGATATTGGACACCGGCGAGGCTCCGGGAACCTGTGCCACCGCCGATCGGGTGGTTCTGACCCGCGTCGCCGTGAATCCCCAACAGGGAGGTACCCGAGGCCTTGGCGCACCCTTGGGTACCCTCGAAGGACCCGGCGACCGGCCCGTCTGCCGAGGCCAGGCCGGGCTCTCACAGGCGCTGCGCCAGGCCGGCATGGCGCCGTTGGAATGACCGACGATCGCCACCTTGCCGATCGTCACTGTCAGTGCGGGAGACCTCGTGGTCGACGCGAACTGCGAACCGCTCCCGATACCGCCGTGAAGGCCAATCACCAAGGTCACCGAACCGGCACGTGCCTGCTGCGCCGATCGCGGCACGGTCAGCTGATAGCTGCGCTGCGTTCCCCCGACTTCAGTGTCTGGCTGGTCGTGCCCGTCGGCAACGGCGGCGGCGCCGTCGAACATCCACAACCCGGAACCAACAAGGTTGTGGCGGCCACGAAAGCGCCGGTTCGAAACCTGCTCCTCGTCACCAGTCAGGACCCAGGTGGCCCAAACCCCATGCGGCCTGGCATCAGTCCGACTCGACCAACCGAAGATCGACCGGCTCGGTGGTGTCAGCCGACGATGGGGCGCTGATTCGTTTGGCCGTGTGGAGGCACGCCTCGGTGAGCTTGGGGCCGAAGCTCACCATGGCCGGGGCCAGGTGCCCCTCGTCGTAGCGCACAAACTCGGCGGTGGGGATCAGCAGCGCGGTGCGGGCCTGCTCGAGGGGGGACACGGCGCGGTCGCGCGTCGTGACCAGCACGGTGGTCGGCACGTCGCAGTGCCTGATCCAGCGCCGGGAGTCGAAGGTGGCGACCGCCATGCCCGCCTCGGTGACCATGCGCCAGTCATGGCGTCGCATCTCCTCGGAGGCCCACCGTTGCATCGTGGAGGGCCTCGACCCGCTCGGGGCGATCGGGATCCGCTTTCGCACCGACTTGGGCAGCCCCCAGGTGAGGCGCAGCGGCCCGGCGACCGCCGAGACGGCTCCGACCAGTACGATCTGCTGACGCAGGCCGGGCACCAACCAGCTGCCGGTGGCGGCGAGTACCAGCCCTGACACCAGCTCGGGGTGCCGCTTCCACAGTAGCTGCGCGACCGGCCCGCCCATCGAGTACCCGACGGCGATCACCGGGCCGCAGCCCAGGTGCTCGATCAGCGCGGCGGCATCGTCGGCACAGTCGGTCAGGCGGAAGCGGCGCCACGAGCGAATGCCCCGGCCATGGCCCCGCATGTCGGGGGCCACGATGTTGAAGTGTTTCGACAGGTCGTCGAAGGCGTTGAAGTAGTTCATGCCGCCGCTGGCGACCCAGCCGTGAAGCAACAGAACGGTCGGTGCCCCGGGCGGACCCTCGACCCGCCGGAAAAACGTCTTGCCCCGGCCGGGCAGCTCGATCCGCTCGCCCCAGGGCAACCCAAGCACGTTGTGCTCCTCGGCCTCGTCGATCGGCCGATCATCGTCGACACCTCCCGCCCGGCTCACCGTGTTCCCTGCGCCGTGGGACCGGCCGTTGAGCTGCTCAACCATGAAAATGCCCCCGGGACACCGAACCTCACGGGCATCTGGGGGTTCCGGATGCCGGGTCGGATGTAGCCGTCAGCTTATGACACGCCCAACAGCTGCCTCACGGTGCGAGCCAACTTTCGCTGCACCTCGTCGCCCTCGGTCATCCCCGAGATCCAGCCCACCAGCGCGGCCAGCCAGACGTCGAAGAGGGTGTCGGCCATATCGATCGACTCGGGGGTCGGCTCCGCGCCCATCGCGGTCACGATCAGGGCGCGCATGGCATCGGTGACGCTCTGCACCACCTCGGCCAGCTCGGCGTTGCCAGAGACCAGCGCACGGATCTGGGCGGTGGACACGTCGGGCCGGGCCAGAAGGGCACGATTGGCACGGCCGAGCACGTTGAGCACCCGCTCGGCCGCAGTGACGCCCACGGCCGGCCGGTTCTCCAGGTGATCGGCCAGCGCGCGCACCTCAGACTCCATCACCGAGGCCAGCAGGTACTCCTTTGATGGGAAGTACCTGTAGAGCGTGCCGATCGCCACCTCGGCGCGAGCGGCCACGTCCCGCATCTGCACGCCGTCGAACCCACCCTCCGACGCCAGCGCCGTGCACTCGCGCAGCATGCGCGTTCGGCGTGCGTCCTGGGCGACGGTCAGGCCTGATCGGATCGTGTCGTTCACGTACCCGTCGCCCACGCCACCGGGGCACCCGCAACCTCGACGATGGCATCGAGATCGTCGACGGCGACGGCCACCTGACGAACCGCCGAGCCGGTAGCGGCAGCACCAACCCTGCGGTAGTCCTCTTCGGTGGCCCGCGCGTGGTCGTCAGCGCTCAGCCGAGGCGCGTCCGGTGACCAAGCCTGAACCGCAACGCCAACCCCAAGCCGCTCGGCCAGCGCCAGCGTCGCCGCCTCCAGCTCGCCGGAGGCCGAACCGGCGCGCACTCCCACTGCGGGCCGACCGGCCAAGCGGGCCATCAGCGCACCGGCAGCAGCAAAGCCGGGCAGCGGTGTGGTGGGAATCACCACCGATCCTGCGGTGGCGGTCGGGAAGGCACGTCCAACCCAGAACCCAACCAGATCGGCTTCAGCGACCGCCACGGCATGGTCGGGCGCGGCTCCCGACAGGTGCAGCGCCGCCCGGGGGGCCGACAGCGGCGACCCTTCGCTTTCGTAGGCCGGACCGATGATCGCGGCCAGCGCGTCGTACAGCGGTGGACGGGCGGCGGGCCCACCATCGGGGGCGGTCCAGCCCTCGGCCGCAAGCGACAACTGGCGAGGATCGAGCTCCACCACATTGCCTGTTGGGCGGGATGGCAGTTCGTCCTCACCAACCCCGGTGAGGATCACCACCTGTGCCGAGTTCAGCCCACCCAGCTCGGGGTCACGTGCCTGCAGACCACAGGTTCCGGCATGGTAGGGACTGTTCCAGCGGAACACGCCCTTGGCCATCGGGGTGTTCAGCACCGGCACCCCGAGGCGCTCCGCAAAACCTGCCAGCGCAAACGTTGCATCGGCCCGCACCACGCCGACACCGGCGACCACCGCCAACCTGGCACCCTGCATCGACGGGCTCAGCTGGAAGGCCATCTGCCGCTCGGGCTCACCGGTGACCGACAGGTCGGAGGGAACGTCCTGGCCGAGGTCGAGGTCCAGGTGCAGCGCCGTCGTGGCGGGCATCATCGGATCGATGGCGGCCAGGGTGTCCAGGAGTTCCTCCGCCGAGCCGACCGTGTCGGGGTACGCGGTACCGCCGGGCAGCGAGGACAGGTGTAGCAGTTGCCCGGCCAGCACCGCCGCACCGAGACCGCCGTTGACCGTCCCGTCGGCGTCGGCCAGCAGCACGGCCAGGTCGGGATCCTCCACGTCGATGTGGGGCAGGCCTTCCCCGGTCAGCCCGAGGTCGAGCCCAACCGTCCGGCGAACACCCAATGCCGCCAGTGCGCCGGCCAACGCTGCGCGCAGCGTGCGCTCGGTCATGTCAGGTCGATCAACGCGTCGAGCGCCGACTCCACGGCGCCAACCAGGGTCGGATCAAGGTCCGAGAAGCTGTCCACCGAGGCGAGGATACGACGCCAACCGTCCTGGGGTGTCCCCCAGCCCAGGCGTCGACAGATCCCGGTCTTCCAGTCCTCGCCCTTGGGCACCTCGGGCCATGACGTGATGCCCACCGCACCCGGTCGTACGCACTGCCACACGTCAACGAACGGATGCCCCACGACGGTGACGTCAGGAGATGCGCCGCTGCGCTGGTTCTCGGTCAGACGCCACTCCTTCGTTCCGGGCACCAGATGGTCCACCAGGACGGCCAACCGGGCCTGTGGGCCGGGCCCAAAGCGCGCGACCGCCGCATCCAGATCATCGATTCCACCCAGCGGCTCCACCACGATGGCGGCGTCTCGCAGATCGTCGCCCCAGACGCGCTCGATCAGCCGGGCATCGTGGTCGCCCTCCACCCACAGACGGCTCGCACGGGCCACCTTGGCCCCACTGTCCGGCGCAGCGATCGACCCGGAGGCGGTTCGCCGCACCGCCGTTGACGTTGGGGTCCGGGAGACCCCGGTCAGCGAGAAGGTTTCGCCGTGCATCGAGAACCCGCCCGCCAGATTGTTCACCCGCCGAGTGCTTCCGCCGCGCAGCCGAAGCACCACCCAGTCGCGGTGCCACTTCTCGACCGTGCCACGCGCGCCTGTAGCACGATGCACCACCTCGTCGGTGGGCGTCACGCTCCGCTGCGGTGGCCCCGCGGCGATGACGTCGTTGCGCGGGTCCAACACGTCACCGGGTACCGGTGCGGATTCGGGGCGGGATCGACGGGCCATGGTCGCCAAGGTAGAAGAAGGGACGACCCGACTGGCGCATACGCGCTGCCGGTCGGGCCGAACGCAACCGGCCGACCTCAGTAACGCAGGCCCGGGGCCCGCGTGCCAAAGATGTCGATACCAAGTTGGGCGCCCAACTTGGAGGCGTCCCAACGCCTGCCCTTGTTGTTCAGCGTCGGTCCGTCGGCCCAGCCCTTCATCCAGATGATGTTCTCGGCCACGGCCCTGATCACCTGCCCGTTGACATGGGCCGCCTCGTCAGAGGCCAGCCAGACCACCAGCGGTGACGACACCGACGGATCCATCGGGTTCCACTCGCCCTCGTCAACGTCGTTGGCCTCGATGACGGCGGGTGCGCCGGGCATGGTGGCGGTGATGCGGGTGGCTGCCGCCGGACCCACGCAGTTGACGGTGACGCCCATCTTGGCCAGTTCCAGGCTGAGGGTCTGGGTCATGCCTGCGATGCCCGCCTTGGCGGTGGCGTAGTTGGTTTGGCCAAAGTTGCCCACCAGGCCCGCACCCGACGTGGTGTTGATGATGCGGCCGCCCACCGGGGCACCGTTGGCCTTGTTGCGCTCCCGCCAGTGGACGGCGGCGTGCTTGGACGGAGCCCACGCACCCTTGAGGTGCACGGCGATCACCGAGTCGAAGTCGGCCTCATCCATGTTCCAGATGGCACTGTCCCGCACGATGCCTGCGTTGTTCACCAGGATGTCGAGCTGCCCGAAGGTGTCAACCGCCTGGGCCACCATCTCGCCGGCAGCGGCGTAGTCGGCCACGTTGGCATAGTTGGCGGCGGCCTCACCGCCACGCTCGACGATCAACGCCACCGTGTCGTCGGCCGCCCGGCCGGTGCCTTCGCCGTGCACCGAACTGCCCAGGTCGTTGACCAGCACTTTGGCGCCGTGCTTGGCCAACTCCAACGCATGGCCGCGGCCGATGCCCTGGCCGGCCCCCGTCACCACTGCCACTTTGCCTTCCAACAACCTGCTCATGCGTGTGCTCCTCATCGACGAAATCTGACGGACCGTCAGATTCTAGGGTGAGGGGCTCCAGGCGCTACAGACGAGGCGGGGTCACAGCCGCCGGAGGCGGACCCGTTCGACGCGGTGGGCAGGCCCCTTCTCCAAAATCACGTCGGCGCGCTCCCTGGTGGGCAGAATGTTTTCGGCGAGGTTGGCACCGTTGACGGTGCGCCAGATCCGCCGGGCGGTCGCCTCGGCGTCGGCATCGTCAAGCGTGGCGTAGGTGGTGAAGTAGCTGTCCGAGGTCTGGAACACGGTCTCGCGCAGCTTGAAGAACCGTTCGACGTACCACTGCTCCACCAACTCCTCCGGCGCGTCGACGTAGAGCGACGAGTCGAAGAAGTCCGAGACGAACACCACCGGGGTCCCCCGCTCAACCATGGGGGCCTGCAAAACGTTCAGCCCCTCAACAATCACGATGTCCGGATCGTGGATCGCTTGCACCTCATCCGGCACGATGTCGTAGCTGACGTGGCTGTAGGTGGGTGTGGTGACCTGGGTATCGCCACTCTTCAGGCGGCTGAGCAAGTCGATGAGCGCCGCTCGATCGTAACTCTCCGGAAAGCCCTTGCGGTCCATAAGACCGCGCTCGGCCAGCACGGCGTTGGGGTGCAGAAAGTTGTCGGTGGTGATCAGCGCCACGTTGGGGTGGAGCGGCCACCGGCTGAGTAGGGCCGCCAGCACACGGGCCGTCGTCGACTTGCCGACCGCCACCGAGCCGGCGACGCCCAAAAGGTAGGGCACCTTGACCGCCGGCGAACCCAGAAAGGTGTCGGTTGCACGAAAAAGCTCCTGCGAGGCGCTGACCCTCAGGCTCAGCAGCCTCGACAGCGGCAGATATACCTCCTCCACCTCGTGCAGGTCGAGCCGATCGTTGATGCCGCGCAGATCCGCAACGTCAGCCTCGCTCAGGGTCAGCGGGGTGGCGGCACGCAACCCCGCCCAGGTGTTGCGGTCGAAGCTGCGATAGCGGGACGGAGCGTTCACGCGGCGTTTCGACTGATTGTCAGGTCGGACCGGTCAGGCCTGTGCAAGCCAGGCGTCACCGGCGGCGAATTCGGCGTTGAGCTGCTTCTCCAGCTCGCCTTTGGACGCCTTGGCGATCTTGTCGCCGATCAGCGGCACCTTCACCGAAACGTCGATCTCCACCTCGTAGTGCGTGGTGCCGTCGTCGTTGGCGGTCAGGCTGGTGGTGCCCTTGGTCCGCTGGGGCACGCCGTCCATCTGGACCGCGAAATGTCCGCCGTAGGTGCCGTCGCCGTGGTCCTTCCACACGTCGTCGGTGGTCACGGTTGGGCTGGAGGGCAGCACCTTCTTGGCGATCGAGGGGACGTCAAGGTCGGTGACCCGCTTGATCACCATGCGCAGCCCATCATCGGAGGACTCCTCTTCGATCACCTCGATGTCGCGGTGTCCCATCGCCTCAAATTTCGCCACGTGGGCGGCCGGGTCTGAGAACATCGCCCAGACCTCGTCGATGGGATGGTCGAAGTCGTGGGTCATGGTCATCTTCACGGTGCTGTGGCTCCTGACCCCACCGAGGTGGGTGTGGTGTCGTGCGACACCCGAGAGCGTAGGTCACAGGCCCACCCCCTCAGCGATTGAGCCCTGACCAATCGCGTGATCGGGATTGAACCTCCCCGAACCTGGGTATGTCGCTGACATGACCACCACCTCGTCCAACCCGGCATCCTCCACACAGACCCCAATCGGAACGCGGGCCGAGAACGTCGCCAAGCACGACGACGTCATCGCCTCCACCAAAGCGTCCGAGCACAGCCTCGAGCGCTCGCCGCAGGACGTGGCGGTGAACACCTACCGAACCGACGGCGCCTACGTGATCGTGGCGCCTGTGCCCGGGGTCAGCCCTGAGGACGTCAACGTCGAGCTTCGGGACGGCACGGTGCGATTCTGGACTCACGTGCGTTCCGAACCCACCCGCACCTACGACCTGCACGAATGGCACTATGGCGGCTACGAGCGCACCGTCGACGTACCCAACGGGTTCGGTGCGTCGGTGTCCGCCAGCCTCGGCCACGGGCAACTGGCCATCCGTGTGACCACCGGTGAGTTCGGGGGCGAGGCCGTCGTCGTCGCCACGGCCGGCGCACCCTCCAACGACTAGCGCTACCTGAGGGCCACCGGCGCAACCGGGGTGGAGGTGGCACCCACCAACGGCTCGGGCACGGCGGTCAGCTGGGCGGTCGCCGGGCGATCGGGATGCGCATCGCAGTGGTCGGCAAGTTCCTCAAGGTTCCAGTTTTGTCCCTGCATCAGCCCGAGGTCGCGCAGGCACAGCAGGTGGACGGCCAGCAGATCGTCCCAGTTACCGGTCTCTGGGGGAAACACCTCGTGGCTGTAGGTGTCGGTGAACACCCCGGCCACGTCGTGGGACGCAAACCAGTCCACGCAGCTCACCCCGATACCCGGCAGCTTCCAGTCCTTGCCCACGGCATACCGGCGACGGTCGCCGTTCAGATAGTGGCGCACATCACCGGTGCGCACCAGCAACACGTCGCCGGGCTCGGGGGTGACACGAGCTCGCTCCATGGCGGCATCGAGCACGGCGCCGGTGACCGGCTGCCCCGGATCCATGAACTCGATCTCCAAGGTGCGGGGCACATCGACGAGAATCGCCCGGGTGCTGATCGGTCGCAGTTGCTCGGCGCCACACCAGGTAGCACCGGAGGCGGCGCCGATCGTGTCGGTCGACCGGCCGTTGTAGAGCAGCCCGTCGTAGGCCACGTGCGACAGTGCGTCCATGTGGGTTCCGGCCGAGGTCGACATGGTCAGCTGATCGTCGCATCCGGTCCAGATGCCGGGTGCCATCGGGTCTCGTTCGTTCATCGTCGTGAACGTCAGCACGGCGTTCAGCCGCCCTGCCGGTTGGCCGATCTGCACACCTTTGCCTTCGCCCAACAGGGGCAGCGCCAGCGGGATTGCCGTGCCGTCCACCACGCTCTCGGCGCCTCGCCGGGCCGCTTCGGGTGTCAACAGGTTGCCGGTTCCCCTCTGGTCGTCATCGCCCCAACGACCCCAGTTGGAGATCCTCTGGGCCAGTTCGCGCAGCTCCTCGGAGAACGCCATCAGGTCACACTCCCTTGGCCCACAGCCCCGGGGGCGGAGGGCCGTCGTCGCCGGTGCACTTGGTTCAACCCGACACCGACAACACGCCACGGGCCAACTTGCCCTCGTGCAGTTCGTCGAGCGCCTTGTTGAAGTCCTCCAGCGGATACGTGGCGCTGACCAGCTCGTCCAGCTTCAGGCGACCCGCCTGGTAGAGGCGAATCAGCATGGGGATGTCGTAGGCGGGACGGGACGAGCCGTAACGGCAGCCGGTGATCGACTTGTCGTTGTACATGGTGTTCACTACAAAGCTCGCTTCGGCACCCATCTTGGGCACACCCACCATCACCACGGTTCCGCCGAAGTCCAACATGTCGGTGGATTGACGGATCAACGCGGTCGAGCCCACGCATTCGAACACGTAATCGACGCCGTTGGGGCGGATCTCCCTGATGGCCTCGACCAGGTCGACGCCCTCACCCGCGCAGATGAAGTGGGTGGCGCCGAACTCGCGGGCCAACTGTTCCTTGGCGGGGTTGGTGTCCACCGCAATGATCGGCAGCGCATCGGACAGCGCCAGACCCTGCACCACGTTGAGGCCGATGCCACCCACGCCGATGACAACCGCCGACTCGCCGTGGCTGACCTTGGCCCGGTTGATCACGGCACCCACACCGGTGATCACGCCACAGCCAACCAGCGACGCAGAGGTCAGCGGCATCTCCTTCGGGATGGCGATGGCCGACGTGGCCTTCACCACCGTCTCCTCGACGAAGGCCGACGTGTTGGCGAATTGAAATGCCTTCTGACCTCCGACCGTGAACGGTCGACCGAGTCGACCGGCGTTGGCCCGGCAAAACGTCGGCTTGCCCCGGGCGCATTCCGCGCATGTGCCGCAGTTGCCAAGCGTGCTCAGCACCACGTGATCGCCCTCGGCCAGGTTGGTGACGTCAGGGGCAACGCCCACGACGACACCGGCACCCTCGTGCCCCAGCACCACCGGCGGTGGAAACTGGATCGTACCGTCGATCACCGACACGTCGCTGTGACACAACCCGGCCGCTTCGATTCGCACCCGAACCTCACCGGCGCGCAGGTCGCGAAGTTCGATGTCATCGCGAACCGACGCCTTGGCACCGTCGAACACGATGCCTCTCAACTGACCGCTGCCGTTCATATCCCCACTGCCCTTCATCTGCGATGGTCGCTTCGGGGCGTCGACGCCCCGAAGCGTTCCTGACGATGCGTCAGAAACTAACCGATCATCTGCCCATGGCGTTCAACGACCAAGACGGGGCGCCACCAGCACCTCGGCGTACAACGCCGCCTTCAAGGCCTTCAAAACGGCGGGTGCCTTTCCGACTCCCTCACCAGCCAGTTCGCAAGCTCGACGCTCCGTCTCTTCGAGTTCGGCCACCTCCTCGACGATGCCTGCGGCCACCGCTTCGGCAGCGCCGAACCGGTGCCCGGTGGTGATGGCCCGATGGGCCGCCTGAGGTGTCATCCGGGCCCGAACCAGCGCCAACTGGAACGGCTGGAACTCGAGCCCCAGGTCCACCTCCGGCAGACAGAACCAGCCGCGGTCGGCGCGCATCACCCGCTGATCGTGGGCCAGGGCCAGCATGGCCCCGTAACCAAAGGCGTGGCCCGATATCGCAGCAACGCTGGGTCCGGGGTAGGTCAGGACCCGAGCCAGGAGGTCCAACGACCGCTCGACCTCAAACTCCATCGCGTGTTGCTCGAGCCCTGCCAGGAATTCAAGGTCATAGCCCGTGCAGTAGGCCCGCTGAGAACCGACCGTGACCAGAGCCGGTGGCACCTCGGCCGCCTCCAACCGATCGAGTAGGGCCAACACGGCATCCAACACCGAGCCGTCAACCGTGTTCAGGCCATCCCCCAGGCGGAGCACCGCGACGCCGTCCGACTCCGACAGCGTCACCGAACCCCAGGGTTGTTCCGACTGCTTCTGGAGGTCCGACCCGCCGGCGTGTTGGTTCATCACCTCAGTGTGACGCACAGCAAATCAGTCCGGGGGCACAGGGCCTGCCGACGTTTCATCATGTGCGCCGCGTCACACAGCGGTACGGTGTCGATGGAATCATGCTCCCATCGGGAGAGGTCGGAGGGACCGTGTCGCATCGCAAGCTTGTACGCCACCGGGTAACGGCGGCGCTCGCCGCCGCTGCGATCTTCATTCCGTTGGTGTCCACCAACGTCGGCGCCTCCCCATCCCAAGACCCGTCCGCCCCTTCGACGCCGCCCACTCAGGACGATCTGAAGCTCAACCAGTTGCAGTTTCTGGGCACTCACAACAGCTACCACCTGCCCCCCGACAAAGGCCTGTACGACTTCGCCAAGACGGTGGCGCCCGACGGTCTGAACCCGAATGAACTGCTGTACGAACACGCGCCGCTTCCTGACCAGTTCTCAAACGAGGGCATCCGCCAGATCGAGCTTGACGTGTCGGCCGACCCCGACGGCGGCCGATTCGCCAATCCGGCAGCAAACATCCTCCAGGGGGTTCCGCCGTACAACGCCGACTACACCGTCTGGGATCCGCCCGAGCTGATGGAGCCCGGCACCAAGGTGCTGCACATTCCCGACTTCGATATGCGCACCACCTGCGTGCTCCTGACCCAGTGCCTCGAACAGATCAAGACCTGGTCCAAGGGTCACCCCGGTCACTTCCCAATCGCCGTGCTGATGGAACTGAAGGACGAAGAAATCTCGGGTGACTTCCCCATCGACCTGGTGACACCGCTCCCCTACACCGCCGAGCGCCTCAACGACCTGGACGCCGAGATTCGTTCGGTGTTCAACGACGACGAGATCTTCACCCCGGACGACCTGCGCGGTGACGCCGCCACGCTGCCCGAGGTGGTCACCGGTTCTGGCTGGCCCGACATGGCTGCCATGCGGGGTCAAACCATGTTCCTCATGGACAACGGCGGCGCCATCGCCGAGCGCTACAAGGAGGGTCATCCCGCGCTTGAAGGACGGGTGATGTTCACGTCCGGCACACCCGGCCAGCCCGATGCGGCGTTTGTGAAGCTCAACGACCCATTCAGCGACGCCCAGGCCATCACTGACGCAGTCGAGGCCGGTTACGTGGTTCGAACCCGGGCCGACACGCCGATCAGTCAGGCCCAGTCGGGCGACACGGCCATGCAGCGGGCGGCATTCGCCTCCGGCGCGCAATGGGTGTCCACCGACTATCCGGTGCCGGGCCTCACCGAGCTGCTCGGCACGTACGGTCTGCCGTTCGCCGATTACGTGTCGCCGCTGCCGCCCAACGAGTCCCCGCCGGGTGAATCTTCCGCGGCACTTCGTTCGCCGCTCTCGTTCAACGCCAAGGCCGCTGGGCCCGACCGGGTCGCCCGCTGCAATCCGGTGAGCGCACCAGCGTTCTGTTACGACGTGGCGCTGACCGAGCCGGAGCCACCTGCGCCGCCCCCGACCCCCACTCCGCCCACGGAATCGCCGTCGACCCCCAACGGCCCGTCCAGCAACAACGGCCCGTCCAGCAACAACGGCCCCGCGGGTACAGGCAACGGCCCAGGCGCCAGCGGCCCGGGTAGCGCCGGCAACGGGCCCGGCAGCGCCGGCAATGGTCCGGGTGGTGGCGGCAACGGTCCGGGTGGTGGGCCGGGGTCCGGCGGACGCGCCCCTGGAGTCACCCCCCTGGCCCCTTCGTTCACCGGCTAAGGGTTCAGCCTCGGGGTCAGGCCGACGGCTGGATCACCGCAAAGCTCCCGGTTGCGCTCGCAATCAGATGGCCCGATTCGTCGAAGGTCTTGGCCTCAAGATGCACGACGCGACGCCCAGCGGTCAGCACGGTCGCGACCGACGTGATCAGCCCGCTCGAGACGGGACGATGAAAGCGTGTTTGGATCTCGATGGTGGCGCACGTGGCACCTTCGTCGATCACGCTCATCACCGCAGCCCCCATGGCGGTGTCCATCAACGCAAATGCCACTGAACCATGTGCGACGTCATGGGGGTTCATGTGGCGCTCGTCGAGTTGCAGCGTGGCCGTGCCGGTGGCTTCACCATCGTGAATGGTGAAGCCAAGGTGCTCCTTCAGCGGGAACGACGTCTTCTCAGGTCGAGCGGTCATCCAACCACGATACGTTCCGTGGTCTACAGCCAGGCCATCAGCACCCAGCGCACGACCATGCCCACCACCACCGCCACGATCAGGTTGCGGGTTCGCCACGCTGCCAGGCCGGCTGCCACCACCCCGACCATTTCAGGGGTGCCCACCGCAGGCGCGTTGGTGCCCCACAGGTCGGTGGCGACCAGGGCCGACAACACGGCGGGCCCCACGTTGCGCAGCGCCTTGGACACGACCGGAGGCGGGGTCCGGTCCGACAGCGCCAAAATGAACACGCTGCGAAAGAGGTAGCTGCCGACTCCCACGAGCACAATGATCAGCAGCGTCACTGCTCAAGCCCTTCCGCCGGACCGTCAGGTGGACCACCAGGTGAACCGTCTGGCGGACCTGCGCTCGGCCGATCGGCCGAGCCGCCCACCGCACCATCTACCGGGTGTTCCTGGTGAGCGAACTCATCGGCGATGTCCTCTGCCGCTTCAAGCGCCACCCGCTCGGCGGCCTTGTCGCCGTCGCCGGCATCCCCCCGGTCGGCCAACGTGCCGATCACCACGCCAACCACGCCACCGGAGAGCAGCCCCAGGTTGTTCGGCATCCCGGCGAACAGCCAGGCGGCGACCCCACCGCTGACCGCCGCCACCACTGCCGGCATGCGATTCAGGGCCACAACCACCAAGCCGAGGAACATCAGCGGCACGGCAAAATCCAGCCCCCACGACGCCGGAACGAGGGGTCCCAGCAGGATTCCGAGTGCCACGGTGGTCTGCCAAAACGTCCAGAACACCGCTCCAGAGGTCAGATAGAAGCGGCGCCAGTCATCGGCGTCGTACTCCAGCCGTTCGGTGAGAGCGAACTGCTGGTCGATCAGCACGTACGGCGCCAACCATCGGAACCATCGCGGCTGGTCTGTGAACCGGGACGAGATCGCTGCTGAGTACATGAGGTGACGCGAGTTGACCGCCAGTGCGGCGCCCAGGGCGGAGAGCGGTGCGCCCCCGGCGGCCAGGATGGTGATCAGGGTCAGCTGGCTGGCACCTCCAAAGATGATCCACGAACTCGACCAGCCCACCAGGTTGTTGATCGACGACTCACCGATCGCCACCCCAAGCACCATGGCGAACGGGATCGCCGGCACGAACAGCGACACGGAACCCGTGATCGCCCGCCGAGTTGGCGAAGGCGGCAGTGGGGATGCCCCCGCTTCAGTCGACACAGCGGCGCACTCTAGAACGTCACGCCCGGTCGAGCAGCGCCGATTCCCGGTCGCTCACCGCCAAGCCCTTACCGAGCCGTCTTCAGGTGGAGGCGAGACGGTCAGGAAACAGAGATCGCACCGGTCGTGCCGGTGACCCTCCAACCTCCGCCCGCACCTCGTGCCAGGGTGAACGTGGCGGACTGACCGCACACATTTCCGCAGTACAAGTCGGCCTCGATGTTCACACCGCGGGCGGTCTGGACAACTGCGCCGACCCGAATCGCCGCCTCGCCATCGCGAATCTTGGCGGTCGATACCTCGATGCGGCCCAGGTCCCGCAACTGGGCGTTGATGGCAGCCTTGGTCGACGAGCTCAAGTTGGTACCATTGAGCCGCTTGGGTGCGATCACCACACGGCTGAACGGGTTGCCTCCCCCACCGAACGTGTTGGCCTCGGCGACGACGTGTCGAATCACCGCAACGGTGGGATCGGAGTGCACCGGAGGTGGCGTTGCCGAACAACCGCACCCGGTCACCATCGAGAGCACCGCAACCAGGCCAACCAGCGAGGCCAGCGAGCGACGCCGCACGCCGTTGTTTTGGACTTCAGTTCTCGTCGTCATATTCACCCCTTCGACATGCAGGGTACACGACGTGCATACCCTTCGATTCGGGGCGTCCCGAGGCTGCACCTCACCGTTGAACTGTCACAACAAATCCGGTCTCCGACATCGAGCCCTCCGACGCTCCAGATGAAGTGAGATGCGTGGCCGGCCGATGTGGGAGTTGCTGACCCACAGGAGCATCGACAGCAGCACCCGCCTGGCTCGGTTCCCACGGACAGCTCAGGGGATGGTTTCGTTCTCGTCGTCGCCTGGTTGTGAGGGGATGGTTTCGCTGTGGCGTTGTGAGTGGAGGGTTTGGCCGGAGGGGGTGGTCCAGTGGAAGGTGCCGTTGGGTTGGCCGTTGGGGTGGTGGTTGGGTGACATCTGCCAGTGGTGGCGGTGGGTGATGTCGTGGTGGGTGGTGCAGAGCAGTGCCATTGAGTCGAGGTTGGTGGGGCCGCCTTTGGACCAGTGGAT
>ERZ1026792.74-NODE-74-length-115776-cov-16.012849_pt1 | contig 115776 bp, 70 predicted proteins | sample MGYA00520884_ERZ1026792 | MGnify/ENA primary metagenome ERZ1026792 (study PRJEB33270, sample SAMEA104284473) | anaerobic digester metagenome | biome: Anaerobic digester microbiome; feature: mesophilic sludge digester; material: Anaerobic digester biomass | place...
TAGTTGATACCTTCAAAAATCATATCAGGGGTATCATAAACGCAATGGTAACATCTTTCTCAAACTCAATGGCTGAAAGACTTAATGGCAAAATACAGGAAATTAAATCCACCGCCAGAGGATACAGACGATTCGAAAACTTCAAAAGTGCGATACTATTTTTTCATGGAGGCTTATACCTCTATCCATTAAAATATCGGTAGAACCATGTTTATTAATCCAAAAATATCAAGATGCTCCTGGCCGGTGTACCCCAAAGATGTCAACTTCAATTCCGTAATACTGTCATATGACCAGTTTGTAGGATTACGCTGTCTCCCCCATGAATCATAAGAATGATGTTCTGCTTAGCTACCAGTACTGTTAATCAGGCCTATAATGGAACCAAAATAATCCTTCTCTATATAATACAATCTTTCAACTGTTCCCTTGTTAACTGTTATCGCTTCAATGCCATACTGCAGCCCCCGGCGGGGTGTACACTATTTTTCCCCGGCTGATTTAAATGTCTCAAGCCTGTGGGAGTCAATCGGTGCACAGGTGCAGACCAGGTTGCGGTCACCGTAACCATTGTCAACCCTGCCAACCGTTGGCCAGAACTTGTTCTCCACCACCCATGCCAGCGGGAACGCAGCCTTCTCCCGGGCATAAGCATGCTTCCAGTCGTCAGAGATGACTGCTGCAGCCGTATGCGGTGCATTCTTAAGCACATTGTCCTCACGGTCAGCCTTGCCATTCCGTATCTCCTCAATCTCATTCCAGATTGAACGCATGGCATCGATAAACCTGTCAAGCTCAACCTTCGGCTCTGACTCGGTAGGCTCAACCATCAGTGTTCCGTGAACCGGGAAGGAGAGCGTAGGTGCATGGAACCCATAGTCCATCAGCCTCTTGGCTATATCTGTCTCATCCACTCCCATCTCTTTAAAGCCACGGCAGTCAAGTATCATCTCATGGGCACAGCGGCCGTTGGCGCCGGTGTAAAGCACCTTGTACATGCCACTTAGCTTAGCAGAGATATAGTTGGCATTAAGTATTGCACAGACAGTTGACTTTGTCAGTCCGTCGGCCCCCAGCATCATAATATAGGCATGGCTTATGGTGAGCACATGAGCGCTTCCGAAAGGCGCTGCGGAAACAGCGGTGATCCCATGACTGCCGCCCGTCTTTACCAGCGGGTGTGCCGGCAGGAACTCAGCCAGCTTCGTGTTGCACAGGATGGGGCCCATTCCCGGCCCGCCACCACCGTGAGGTATGGCAAAGGTCTTGTGCAGGTTGAGATGACAGACATCAGCCCCGATGTGACCCGGGCTGGTAAGGCCTACCTGCGCATTCATGTTGGCGCCGTCCATATAGACAAGCCCGCCATTCTCATGAACAATTTTTATCATCCCGGTGATAGCCTCCTCAAACACACCATGCGTTGAGGGGTATGTAATCATTGCGGCGCTCAGGTTTTCGCGGTGCTCAACCGCTTTCTTCCTCAGGTCCTCAACGCTGATATTCCCGTTGTCATCGCACTCCACCACAACCACCTTCATGCCGGCCATGGCAGCACTGGCAGGATTGGTGCCATGTGCAGATGATGGTATCAGTGCCACGTTGCGGTACCCTTCATTCCGGCTTATATGGTATTGCCTGATCACCATCAGGCCGCTGTATTCACCCGCGGCTCCCGAGTTGGGCTGGAAGGAGACAGCATCAAAGCCTGTTATCTCCTTGAGAGCCTCGCCAAGCTCTTCCATCATCTTGTGGTAACCCTCCGCCTGGTCGGCGGGAACAAACGGGTGTATGTTGCCAAACTCCGGCCAGCTCATTGCATACATTGATACTGCAGAATTGAGCTTCATGGTGCATGAACCCAGCGGGATCATCCCGTTGGCCAGCGAAAAGTCTTTACGCTCCAGCATCTTGATATAACGCATAAGGTCAGTCTCACTGTGGTAGCTGTTGAAATTATGCTCCTCCAGGAAGGCCGACTTCCGCTGGAATTTTTCATCTATGCAGAAGCAGTCGCACAGCGAAGTAACCTCTTCTGCCTTCTTTCCGGCAGCCTCGGCGAAAATTGCAACTATCTCATTTATCTCTTTCAGTGTTGTGACCTCATCTGTGCTGATCAACACGCAGTTGGCACAGGGATACCAGAGGTTGATACCCCTTCTGAGTGCTATCTTCTCAATCATTTCCGAGGTGATTCCCGGTATAGCCTGTACACATACCGTGTCAAAGAACTGTTCGTGCTTTATGGTATATCCCAGTTTATTCAGCGCACCGGCCAGGGTACATGCCATTGAGAAGATATGGCGGGCTATGCGCTTCAGCCCCTCAGGGCCATGGTACTGGGCATACATTCCTGACATGGTGGCAAGCAGTGCCTGTGCAGTACATATGTTAGAGGTGGCGCGCTCACGCTTGATATGCTGCTCCCGTGTCTGCAGCGCCATTCGCAGCGCCAGGTTTCCGTGTGCGTCAATTGAGACACCTATCAGCCGTCCCGGCATGTTACGCTTCATCTCATCCCTGGTGGCAAAGAATCCGGCATGCGGGCCGCCGTAGCTCATCGGGAGGCCAAACCTCTGGTTGGAACCGAAGACGATGTCAGCACCCCATTCTCCGGGAGGTGTCAAAAGGGTGAGGCTCATCAGGTCAGCGCCTACACCCACGAGGGCGCCGGCGCCATGAACCTCTTCAACCAGCTTGCGGTAGTCACGTACCTCGCCGCAGGCAGCGGGGTACTGAACAATCACACCAAACAACCGCGGATCTACTTCAATAAGCTTATAATCAACAAACTGAATGTCAATCCCCAGAGGAGCTGCACGGGTGATGAGCACATCACGTGTCTGTCTGAAGACAAAATCGTCAACCAGGAAGAGGTTTGCTCCCGCCTTCACCTTGTCGCGCGAACGTGAATTAAACATCATGATCATTGCTTCGGCGGCAGCCGTGGCCTCGTCAAGCAGTGACGCGTTGGCAATATCCATGGCTGTCAGGCCGGCCACCATCGTCTGGAAGTTCAGCAGCGCCTCAAGCCTCCCCTGTGAGATCTCGGCCTGGTAAGGAGTATATGATGTGTACCATGCAGGATTCTCAAGCACATTACGGATGATTACGGGAGGAACAGCCACCCCGTAGTAACCCTGTCCGATAAATGAACGGAACTGCTTGTTGCGCCTGCCCAGCTCCCTGATGTGGGCAAGATATTCAAACTCACTCATCGCCGGAGGCAGATTCATAGGTCTGTCAAGCCTGATAGAAGCAGGCACTGTCTGTTCAATAAGCTGCTCTGGTGAATCAACGCCAATGGCTTTGCACATCGCGGCTGCATCACTCTCACGCGGCCCGATGTGGCGGTTTACAAAATGATCAGATGTCATATTATGTTATTGTTGGTTTTTCGTCTGAAAGGAACAAGGCGAAAATAGCATAAAGCGAAGAACAAAAAAAGGCATAAACTACTATATGATGAAAAACGGATTGTGCTTCATCTCTTCCCTGATAGTTGTTTCAGGACCGTGGCCGGGATAAACAACCGTATCAGGAGGCAGGACAAAAAGCCTCTCCCGGATGTTTTCAATCAGTTGTTCATGATCTCCGCCCGGCAGGTCTGACCTGCCGATGCTTCCTGCAAAGAGTGCATCGCCGGTAAAGACAACGGCGTCAGCCTCTGAATAAAATGCAACGCCTCCTGGTGAATGGCCTGGTACGGCAATAACCGTCAGTGTCACCCCTGCGGCGCTGATCACCTGCCCGTCAGACAGGTATCCTTCAGGATCAGGCTGCGGCTCCATGGAGAGACCCCATATGAGTGAGTGTTTGGGCGCATTCCGGTAGTTATGCCTGTCGCCCTCATGAAACCACGGTCTCAGCCCGTATCTGTCAAGCATGAACCTATTTCCGAAGACATGGTCGAGATGGCAGTGCGTGTTGAGCAGCATCACCGGTTTCAGTTCCCTGGCAGAAAGCATCTCTTCAAGCTTCTGCTCTTCGGCCCCGCCATAGCAGCCACAGTCAATGATGACACACTCACTGCCGTTGCCGGTAATGATGTAGGTATTAACCTGGATAGGCGAGAATATTGCTCTGTATATCTTCATGATGTCACTCTCTGTTATTGGTGTTTGCAATTCCCCTCAGCATGGGAACAAAAATAAAGTTCCCGTGTGTTGTGATCTCATAGTCATCTTCACCCCGGCGCTCGTAAAGCGTCATCACCTGCAAATCACGCTTTCCTTTGGGCACCACCAGCCTTCCGCCTGTCCGAAGCTGTTTCAGCAGTTCACCGGGCACCTCGTCGGTGGCTGCCGTGATGATGATTCCGTCATAGGGTCCGTATTGCGGCTGTCCCTCATAACCGTCACCCAGGAAAAAGTGTACCCGGTAACCCAGCTCACCGAGCATAATCTGAGCCTTGCGATACAGCTCCCTCTGCCGTTCAATTGTATAAACCCTCACTCCCATCTCTGCAAGCACTGCTGCCTGGTAACCCGAGCCGGTCCCCACCTCCAGCACCTTATCCCTTTTCCCGACTCTGAGGAGCTCAGTCTGAACAGCCACTGTATAAGGCTGTGAGATGGTCTGCCCGGCAGCTATTGGGAAAGCCTTGTCCTGATAGGCATGCCTGAGAAAGGCATCATCCATAAAAAGATGCCGCGGAACCTTACCCATAGCCTCAAGAACCCTTTCATCATTGATCCCCTTGCGCCTGAGTTCCTCAATCAGCTTTTTTCTCTTGCCTTTCGCCTCAAAAGATTCCTCAATCATCATCTCATGAATTTGGTCTAAAAATAACAGATATCTTTGCATATCTCCCGATCAGTATAATGAAAAAATTGACCCGCACCATCAGGTTATCATATATATTGGCTGACTTCACCGGCTCATCGGTGGCGTGGGGGCTATTCTACCTGTTCCGGAAATATTTCATTGAAACGAAGTTATATGGCGATTACTTTCAGATGGAACTGGGTACCAGGTTTTATCTCGGAATAAGCCTCATCCCGCTTTTCTTCCTGTTTGTCTTTGCCATGGCGGGATTTTATTCAGACCCGCTTCGCCGGTCACGGCTGCTTGAATTCGGAAAATCACTTGCAATAACACTGGCTGCAGTAGTGGTACTGTTCTTTCTCCTTATCCTTGATGATGTCATAGGCCATTACTCAACATACTACAGCTCTTTTGGCGTACTCTTCCTCCTTCTGTTTATGCTGACATATATCCCGAGGCTCATAATCACCTCGGTTGTTTCCGGCAAAATCCACCGGCGCGAAATAGGTTTCAGGACGCTCATCGTGGGAAGCAGGGAGAAGGCGGCCAGGCTTATAAGTGAGATAAGGAGTGAGAAGATGCCTGCCGGCAATCTTCTGATCGGATTCCTGACGGTCAGCGGTGACTCAAAACAACAGTCTGACGTTGACATCAGGCGGCTGGGAAGTGCTGATGAGATCATACGGGTCATTGAGGAGCATGAGATAAACGAGGTGATACTCGCCATGGAAGAGGATGAATACGGTCAGGTTGAGGAGATTGTCAACGCTGTCTGTTACCGTGATGTGGTTGTCAGGGCAGTGCCATCAATGCGGGTGGTTATTTCAGGGCAGGTTGAGGCAGGGCCCATCTATGCCACACCCCTTCTGAGAGTATCCTACCGGGAGATGCCGCGATGGCAGTATATGATAAAACTGTTGATGGACTATTCACTGTCACTGCTTGCGCTTGTTGTTCTCTCTCCGCTGATGGCTGTACTGGCCCTCCTTATCAGGCTTTCCGGGAAGGGCCCGGTCATCTTCAGGCAGGAGCGCATTGGCAGGTACGGCAAGCCCTTCATGATCTACAAGTTCAGGTCAATGGAGGAGGATGCCGAGTCTGACGGTCCGAAGCTGGCGGTAAAAGGTGACTCCCGGATCACCACCGTTGGGAGGTTCATGAGAAAGCACCGTTTTGATGAGATTCCCAATTTCATCAATGTGCTGAAAGGTGAGATGTCACTTGTAGGGCCGAGGCCTGAAAGGAGTCATTATATAGAGCAGATCAGGGTGAGGGCGCCGTGGTTCAACCGTATTCTTGCCGTGAAACCGGGCATTACCTGCTGGGGGCAGGTGAAGCTCGGATATGCTTCCGACCTGGATACAATGCTTGAAAGATTGTCGTATGACCTGCTCTATCTTGAGAATATCTCGCTGTTCCTTGACCTGAAGATCATCTTCTACACCCTGGGGGCAATAATAAAAGGCAAGGGTTTGTGAATCACCTGAACAGGCTGCCGTTTCCTCTTCAGGTTGACAATCCAGATTTAATCCTCAATCCTTAAAAATTACCAACTATTTTTGACCACATTACCGCAAAAAAACAAATCGTCAGTTGAAAACGAATATCACAGGCAAACCTGCTGATCAGTCTACGCCATCCGGGAGCAGATAAAAAGAATTATAGTAGTCAATGATCTGTTTCAGATCATCCTGACTGGCAAAAGAGAGATTCCTTTCCTTTACAAAATCACGTAGTTCTGCAGATTTATCTGCTAACAGACGGTACAGGTTCTCTCCCTTCCTGTCAACCGGCACAACCAGATTATCCTTCCTTAAATAATAAGCGCTTTGGTGTTCCATGCGATCATCCTTTTCGCCGACATTCAGCGCTACATTATAATTCGATTTAAGTATTGATGCAGTATGCCTTAACAATAAGCGGCACGCATCACCGTCAGACAACTCTTCGAAATAGTCTTTCTCCGACTTCTTTTTCCTGTCATTAACCGGGAGGTATACAAAACGTCTGTCACCCATTGTAATAAAGAGCACACTGTCAGGCGAGTCCAGAACGTAGATATCGCCACCAGCCTGGAAGAGCATCTCTTTTTTAAAGACATTATACTTTAAGGCAATATTGTCAATGATGTCACCATTGTACAGGGCAATACTTCCTTCACACCAATCATCGGAAAGATAAGGAGACCCAATCAACCCGGACACTCTGTCGTTGGTCGTATGTATTTTATCATACCCTGCGGGCATCTTCACATAATATAGCTGAGGGAGCAATGTCCCGCAGTTAAATAGTAAAACGGCCAAACAAAAATTCAAACGTAAAGACATGAGCTTAACTGTTAATCAATGATTTTATCGTCAAAATCTATACCATGGAATGAATTTGCACAGGAGCTCCCGGCCTTGTGTCTGTAGCCTTTTTCCGCATCAGCCTGAATAAAGGTTTAGTATTTACCAATCCCTGCCTCATGCCTTAAATGAAGTTCCTGTCCGTCAGACCGGGAATTTGCCTCAGGCTTCCTTCAGGTTCCCGGTCGCCCGGGTCATCCTTTCCTTTATCAAACCCTTCCTGCTGTCAGGGTGCGTTCGGGGCTCCCACCCTGTAGTTATCGTCCATTCCGGGCGTACCTAAAGAGAGACCTCCCCACGATAAAGGAGGGAGGTCTCAAAAACTACTGTCATCAATTAAAGACTACCAATCATTGTAATCCTGTTCTTTGATCAAACCACATCTGCTTGCCCCAGAAATTATCAACTACCTGATCTCTGAAGGTTTTACTGTTTGCACCATTAAGAGTACCTTCATTATCAGGGTAGGGATACCTGAACGGAGGAGCATTATGACCGGGATAAGGAGAACCCGGTGCAACGTAATGAGTAGTTGGAACACCTGTTCTGCGGTACAATGACCACCCTTCCATCCCTTGCTTATATAAGGCGATCCACTGCTGCCAGTAAATCTGTTCGAAGGTATCTTCAAATTTGCCTTTTCCTGTTGTCAGATAAGCCTCAATATCGGCATTGTCAATACCGTTTTCCTCCAGTGAGGCCCTTACGCCTGCTTCATAAGCTTCCTGTGTGGTTGTTCCGGTTGCCCATCCTTTTTTTGCTGCTTCTGCTATACAGAATTCAACCTCGGCATATCTGAATACAGGTGAGAATCCGGCCGGATCCTTCCTGAAACGGGTTCCGATTCTTGAAATAGTCGGCAGGGATGGCTGAGCCAATGCACCTATGATAAAGCCCCTGTACTCTCCGTCAGCTGTTGCAGGAAGAGCATAAACAGGTAAACGGGGGTCTTCCAGGTCTTTCAGTGCATCTACCAGCACATCGCTTACACCATGGTCATCCCTGCCCTTTGAATCAGCATACCAGGGCTCTTCATATGGTGAAGTGCCGGGCCATACAATCATGGCATTATCCTTGTTGGCTGTCATCACAGGGTTAGCTGCAGGATTTCCAAGTATTGTCTCAACCACCTGTTTTGCCACATCAGGTGCAACTCCGGAAATACGCATTGCTAATCTCAGCCTGAGAGAATTGGCCAGTTTCTGCCATGCTTTTACACTGCCATTATAGAGCAAGTCTCCATCACCAAGTTGATCTGCGGCAGCCGGGGTTGACAGCAAAGTGTTGGCTTCAGCGAGAACAGCGAGCAGGGCAGGATAAATCTGTTCCTGGGTATCATAGGTAGGCAGAAGCACTCCTTCAGCCATCTTGATTGCATCGCTGTATGGAATATCCCTCCAGCGGTCTGTCATATTCTGAACAATCAGAACTTCCATAACCTTGGCCACTCCAAGAAGGTTGTCAGCGCCGTCTGCTATGGCTTTCTTTTTAATCTCATTGATATTATTCAGCAATATGTAACCATAATACCAGTGGTTTTCAACAACGCCGGGTCTGAAATTATAACGTGCTTCGTCTATATACTGGATCTTCGTAAGATAGCCGGCATAAGTCGAAAGCTCATTCATGTCAGCCCATGGATCAAAGAATGTGCTGCCATAATAACGCAAAGTGAATGCCAGCACATTGGTGGCAGGAGCATCTTTAGCCCTGTCCGGGTCGGTATTGACTTCCGGAAACGATTCCGTACAACTCGTAAGTATGAATGCGGAAAAGACTGCCAGAATTCCAAGTTTTAAAATATATCTCTTCATATTTCTTTGTCTTAAATGATTTAGAATGTAAAGCTGAGCCTGATACCCATACTGCGTGTCGGAGGAAAGCTTGTTGTTTCAAGGCCTACACCGTTATTGTCGCTGGTAACCGTTGATTCAGGATCAAGACCGGAAATATTGGACTTATGTCTCAATAAGATGGCTAAGTTGGAACCTACCAGAGAGATTGACCCTGACTTTATCATGTTGGTCGCTGAGAAGAGTGACGGAGGCAAAGTGTAGGATAAATATGCCTCACGAAGTTTTACATACGAACCGTCAATGACACTGAGTTCACGATTACTGTAGTAACTTTCAAAGAAATCCTGGGCGCCAATAACTATGTCATTTTCAGCAAATTCCGATTTCTGGATATCATCAGGATTCTGGTTGACTATTTTTACGAATTTCTCATCTTTCAGGAAGTCTTTTCCCAACACAAGTCCATTACTACGGATTTCTCCAGCGGCTGTAAATTCAGTCAGACCGGAATAGGTTCCAAACATGTGGGAGATACTGAATATATCCCCTCCCTTGCGAAGATCAATCATAAAGCCGAAGCTCAGACCCTTATAGCTGAAATCATTTCTGATACCTGCCAGCCAGTCGGGGTTAACATTTCCAATAATCATGCTCGACCTCAGTCTTGGCATACCGGCTGAATTAACGATAATTGCATTGTCTGATTCTCTGCGAACCATACCGTTTCCTACAATTACTCCCCATGGTTCACCGGGTCTTGCCTGAACGTATGTACTCCACTGGCTTCCGATGTTGTATGATGCCAGCGGTTGATTGGTCACCGGATCAGTATACAGGTCTATGATCTTGCTTTGGTCTTTAGACCAGTTAACAGTAATATCCCAGTTGAATCCGTCACTCTTGTTAAATATATTTCCCCGAAGCTGTATCTCAATACCTTTGTTGCTGATCTCACCTGCATTTATGAGCATGGTATTGTATCCCGTTGCTTTTGAAATAGCGACAGGCAGGATCTGGTCGGTAGTGACTTTATCGTAAAGTGACATATCTATTGTGAGATGGTTGTTGAGCAACCGGGTTTCAAGGCCCAGTTCCCTGGTAACAACCTGTTCAGGCCTCAAGCCTGTCGGGGGGAATTCCGTTGTCTGGCTGTACTGGGTTACTCCATAGATCGTATATGTTCCGGCAGAGAAATAAGGATCTGTTCTGTAGGCGCCGGTAGCTGACCCGATCTTGGCCCATCCACCTCTTATCTTCAGATAGTTAAGGAATGTGGAATTAATCTTGAATGTTTCAGTGGGGATCCAGCTCACACTGACAGCCGGATAGAAGAAAGGATCTGCAATGGTAGAGCTCCAGTCATTACGGGCGCTTCCTTCAAGATAGATCATGCCATTATATCCGACTGATGCCGATCCGTAGACGCTGTTACTGCGGATCCACGAATGATCCATTGCATTCAGAGGACTTCCCTTGACGTTTGCAATAGTGAAAAGATCGGGAACAGTCAGGAGATTTGCGCCAATACGTGAGTACTCCCATTTCAGGTTACGATAGTTGGCACCGGCGAGAAGATCAACATCAAAGACGTTAATCTTCTTATGAAAGGTTGCGATCACATCAGCGTTGAATTCATAATTCTTTGTATCGTACAAATTGAAGCTTCCGCCATCCCATGAGCCTGCTCCGGCCATCATTTCATTCGAACGATAGGATATAACCGACATCGTCTTCTGGTTGTAATAATCTACCCCCAGGCGCCCTTCAATTGTGATGAATGAAACAGGTTTGAAGTAGAGGGAGGTTTTCCCGAATAGCCTGTCCTTATCCATTGAGTTGGTGTTCTTATTCAAGCTCCAATAAGGGTTATTGTGGTAGTTACTGTTCCAGTTGTAAGGATAACCGTTTACCATTGTCTCAGTCCAGTGCTCCTTCAAATCCTTCATGTCAACCTGACGTCCGAACCATTGCCCCATAGATTGCATCGGGTTACTTGCATTATACTCTGTCATGGGGAGGTTGCTGCTTTCACTTCTGGTGTAGTTTGATGAGAGATCGAAATCAAACATCTTACTCAGCTTGACATTTGTATTAAAGTTTATTGTGTAACGTTTCAGATCAGTGTTTGGCAGCGTTCCTTTCTGATTACGGTAACCTACGGAAGCCCTTGTTGTTGACCTTTCCGAGTTTGAAGTAACGGCAATATTGTGATTGGTCGTATACCCAAACTGGTACAGATCCTTCATGTTGTTAGGGCTTGATACCCAATCTGTTGGAATCAGGTTGCCATTTGAATCGCGTGGGCTGTTGTATTGGGTGAGTTTCAACCCGTCATCCAGGCGGGGGCCCCAGCTTTCATCAACACCATCATTGACTCCGTTACCCAAACCATCAAGATAACTAAAGCCATACCCCGGGTTAAAATCACCCTGGGCAAACTCCGCATAGCTCCCTTCGAAAATATCCAATTCATCAAGAACCTTGTCATCATTTCTGTCAAGCTGCCCTGCACAAGCCAATTTATACCACCATTCGTCTCCAAGGTATCCTTGCCCGTATTTATTCTGCATCTTCAGCAGGCTATATACCTGGTCAACGTTAAAGTTGCCGTCATAAGTTACTGACAGCCCTTCCTTCTGCCTGCTGCCGGATTTGGTTGTGATCAGTATGACCCCATGCCCGGCGCGCATTCCGTAGAGCGCTGCTGAACCACCTTTAAGGACTGAGATGGATTCAATATCATCAGGGTTGATGTCATACAATCCTGATCCAAAGTCAACGCTGTTTTGTCTTGATGCGCTGTTTGATACCGGAATACCATCAATGACAATAAGCGGCTGGTTGTCGCCCAATGAGCTGTTCCCGCGGATAACGATACGGGATGATGCTCCGATCTGACCACCTGCCTGGCTGACCTGTAGTCCGGCAATTTTCCCGCTCAGGGAAGAAATGACGTTCGCCTGTGCTGCCCGGGTCAATTCTTCGCTTTTAACATCCTGCACGGCATATCCCAGAGCTTTCCTCTCACGTGATATACCGAGAGCTGTGACAATAACTTCGTCAAGACCGTGCATCTCGGTCTGCATTACCACATCAATAGTGGTACGGCCACTGATTCTTTCAGTGATTGTTTTCATCCCCACAAAAGTGAAGGTAAGATTTGCAGCACTGGTTGGTGCATTGATCAGGTACTTCCCGTCTGCATCCGTAAATGCTCCAAGTGTCGTTCCCTGCACCGTCACAGCAACACCCGGAATAGGCATTCCGTCATCTGCCGACGTGACAGTACCAGTAATCGTCACCGTCTGAGCCATCAGGGCTGTGAAGCCCGTCAACACAAACAGCAAAATCATCAATTTTAGTCTGTTCATAGATCAGAGTTTAAGTTAGACAATCAGGTATTTTTCACCTCCTCCTGCTTGACACAGCCTGCAATCAGGGCAGAATATGCCTTACAAGAAGTCCCTAAAAGTAGAGACTTTTTTATTTTATGCAAATGATTTTCTACTCTTTTCAACCGGTCATACAAAAAAAAACGGCAATTCACTGAATTTACTGAAGTTTTTCAGGGCAAAAGCCGGAGTCAATGAATTTATAAGCTGCTGAAACATGAAAAAAATCAGGGATTTTGCTATCTTTATTACGATTAACAAAACATACCATAATATATATATGAAAGCAGCTATAGTACTTGCCGGATGCGGCGTAAAGGACGGCGCCGAGATACACGAGGCCGTGATGACCATGTATGCCATAGACAAACTTGGCGGCACCTACTATCTGTTTGCGCCCAATGTGGCACAACATCACGTAATCAACCACATTACCGGAGAGGAGATGAAGGAGTCACGCAACGTACTCACCGAGGCGGCACGTATAGCCAGGGGCAAAATCAGCCCACTCACCGACTACAGGGCCGAAGATTATGACACTCTAATCTTCCCCGGAGGATTCGGCGTGGCCAAAAACCTCTGCACCTACGCCTTTGACGGCCCTGACTGCCATGTAGACAGGGTGGTGGAAAAAGTAATCCGCTCAACTTACAGTGCCGGCAAACCGATAGGGGCATTGTGCATCTCACCCGTGCTCATTGCAAAGGTGCTTGGTGATATAACGGTAACAACAGGGAATGACCGGCAGACCGCAGCACACATAGGTAAACTGGGAGGAAAACATGAAAACCGGGAACATGGTGTGACAATCGACAGGAAAAACCTCATAGTCACGGCACCATGCTATATGAGCAACGCTACTATCTCAGAGATTGCCCGTGATGCTGAAGAAGTGGTAAAGGCCCTGATTGAACTCACCGGCAAAAAAGGTTGACCCGGGCTATGATTGAACTGAGCGGGAGAAACTTTTGAAACAGTGCATATTTTCCTGAGCGGGAAATTTTTGCTATAACCGCCCGGCTTCTATCTCCCTGACTATATGTTCTATAAGATAGTCATCGCCCCGGGGGTCATAGGTTGACTTCAGGTTAGCCCCAAAGATACGGGCTATTCCCTGCCAGAAGATGGCGGAAATCTTTCCGCGGTACTGCCTTATGAGTTCATACGAGGTATTACTGGTCTCCCTGTCTATCAGCTTGATCAGTATCTTCCCCTGGGTGAATGTCAGCCTTCGCATATCTCCCTCATACCGGGCAAGCAAATCCTTCTCATAAGACTGCAGGAAATCACGCTTTGCGCGCTCGGTAGGAAGAGTCTCAAGAAGCCTGTTTATCCGGCCGAACTCATCCCTGACAATCAGAGCATACGGATATACCCGCCGCACATTGTAAACAAGACGGGCATGCCTGCGGTAATCAAACCTGATACCTTTTGGCATCTTTCCGGTGACAATAATCTCTTTCAGCTCCACATGCGGATAAGTCTGCCCGTCAAATGTCGCAGCCTTAAGAATATGCAGTGGCTTCAGGAGAGTGTCAGCCATGAGAGTGTCATCAACCAGAGTGTCATTCCTCTGACCGCTGACGCCCGCATGAAGAAAACCAAGGAGCAGTATGATTACCACTATTCTCATAACTACCTGCAAATTTAACCAATTGTCGTGCCAAAGGTTTCACGGGAAGCCAAAAGTGAGCATTGTCATTATGTATGAACAGCTATCAGCTATCTTTGGGATCTCATGAAACATACACCGGATATAGACCAGCTTGATGATACTTCATTGTATGAAAAGGTATTGACCCTTCCGTACGATGAGATAGGACCTTTTGTACTCCGTGAGATGACCAGGTACACACGGCCGATGCTCCGTATCTGGATCACCTTTGCTGCAACCATCTTCCTGTCAGTATGGTTCTGGCCGGGAGTGGCATATCATCCGGAAGAGCCGCGGATTGCCGCCGGCCTTGCAGCCGGACTGATACTGATTCCGCTGTTGCTGGTGCCGGTGCATGAGGGATTACACCTTATCCCCTTCCTCCTTGCAGGAGCCCGCGACATAAGAATCGGGGCAGACCTGAGCCAGGGAATCATTTGGGTAACGGCACACAGATTCGTTGCAGGCAAGAGACTCTTCTCAATGGTTGCATCCACTCCCTTCATCCTGATTACCGTCGCTCTCATGACAGCCATCCTCTTCTCTCCACCCTGGTGGAAATGGGTATTGTCAATGGCCCTGCTGGTACATACCACCATGTGTGCCGGTGATGCCGCGCTGACCGGATTCATGGACAGCTTCGGCAAAAGAAGGGTGTATACATGGGATGACGCTGACAGAAAAGAGGCTTATTTCTATGCTTCCGCAGAAACCACCGATTAAAAAAATAACCGTGGAACAGTAACAATGGTTCAATATATTTTTCAAATGATTGCTTATAATTACCTGATTATCAAAACTTATCATCTTTCTTTAAGTAAACATTACAATTAATTGATTATGTGTCTGTTAGCAAATTTTTGCCAATCTGTTAACAGTGATAGATAATTCATTAATTTAACCCCGTAACACAACCCGGATGAGCAGCTTTATCCAATCATTGAAAAAATTCCCCCGACTATTCTGGATTTCAAACATTATCGAACTGTTCGAACGTTGGGGGTGGTATGCCTTCTACAACGGCTTCATAGCAATTTACCTCACCTCTCCCAGGGAGACTGGTGCCCTGGGATTCTCAAATGTGGAAAAGGGAACCATAATGGGCACCGCCTCAATGATTCTCTATTTTCTTCCCGTCATCACCGGTGCTGTTGCTGACAGGGTCGGGTACAAAAAGGTGCTGATTACCTCATTCATCACCTATGTCATCTCATTCTTCATGCTGAGCCGGTTCGAGACATTCGGTTCCATTTTCGCAGCCTTCATCCTCCTGGCTGTAGCCGGCGCACTCTTCAAACCGCTCATATCCGGGACCGTTGCCCGCGTCACTGACAGGGAGACAGCATCACTCGGTTTCGGAATATTCTATATGGTGATAAATATCGGCGGCTTCATCGGTCCGTTTGTCGCCAGCCTGCTTTACAAGAACAACTGGGACTCCGTGTTCTATATGTCCATAGCAGCCATGACCCTCAACCTCCTTCTCACCATCTTCTTCTACAGGGAGCCTGCCATAACAGAGAGCGGAAAAAGCTTCATTAAAAACATAGGTATAGCATTCAGGAATATCGGGATAACCCTTACCGACTGGCGTTTCCTGCTTTTCCTGCTTATCATCGGTGTCTTCTGGACAGCCTATAACCAGCTCTATTACTCATTCCCCGTCTTCCTGGAGTCATGGGTAAACCTCGACGGAATGTCACTCTTCCTGGGACTTAAACCCGGAACCATAACCACAGTCACAATCTCGAGTCTCGCTTCATTCTTTATTATTCTGTTCCAGCTGATTATATCATCGATAACCGCCAGGTTCAGGCCCCTGAACAGTATCATGACCGGTATCTTTATCCTGGCTTTCGGGCTGGGAATGATGTTTGCAAACCTCAATCCCTGGATAATTGTCCTTGGTGTTTTGGTTTTCAGCATCGGCGAGATGGCCTCTTCACCCAAGATACAGGAATACCTCGGCGGAATTGCTCCGTCTGACAGAAAGGCTCTTTACATGGGTACTGCCTTCCTGCCGATAGCCCTTGGTCACGTGGGAGCCGGATGGATCTCCGGCAGACCATTCGAGGTAAGGGCTGACAAGTTGTTCCTCCTGAAAAAGGCAGTGGAGGAAAAGGGATTTGATATCCCTGATATTTCCGGTAGCTTCACCCAAACCGATTACTTCAACAGGGCACAGGAGCTCTTCGGAATGGACTCACATCAACTGACACGATATCTTTGGGATACATACAACCCCTCGCGTGTCTGGATACTCTTTACGGCCATCGCCATTGCCGCCAGCGTTATGCTTTACCTCTATGACCGCCTCATCCTGAAAGGCCGGGAAGCAGCCGGGAACAACAGGTCTGCAGCCGGTAGTCAGCAATAGGCAGGAAAGGGGTTTGGCAGCATGGCAGACAACATTGCAGATGGCATTACAAACCAGGATATTCCCCACATGGGATAAAACATTGTAAAAACAGATTTATGAAAACAAAACTCATTATCATCACCGCCCTCCTTCTGGGCACCATGTCATTACAGGCCCAGAGGCAAATGGTCAACGTTCCCGAACTGCCGGGCTATGTGACCCTGAAATGCGACTTTCACATACACACTGTCTTCTCTGACGGAAACGTCTGGCCTACAAACCGTGTCAGCGAAGCATGGCGCGACGGCCTGGATGCCATTGCCATCACAGACCATATTGAATACCAGCCGCATAAACAATACATACCCACTGACCACAGCGCTGCATGGAAAATTGCCTCCGCAATGGCAGCTGACAACAACATCATACTCGTGATGGGCACGGAGATAACCCGCGGTATGCCTCCCGGCCACCTTAACGCGCTGTTTATCACAGATCCGGACTTGCTGGCAACGGATGACTTCATGAAGGTCGTCGAAGCTGCAATGGCACAGGGTGCATTCATACACTGGAACCACCCGGGATGGAAGAGCCAGCAGCCTGATGGTATACCCCGCATGTATGATGTGCACAGGGAAATGATTGCAAAAGGGTGGCTGCACGGAATTGAGTATTTCAATGGCGGGGAGTACTACCCGCTGGTGATGGATATGTGCCGTGAAAACAAGCTGGCACTGATTGGAAACAGCGACACCCATGGTGTTATAAGCGAGGAATACACTGCTCCGCGATACTCCCACAGGCCCATGACACTGGTATTTGCAAAGGAACGTACTGCTGAGTCGCTTAAGGAAGCATTGTTCGCAGGAAGAACTGCAGTATGGTACGGCGACAACCTTGCAGCATTCGAGGAGATAGCTTTACCTCTCTTCAGATCGGTGATAACCGCCGGTGCACCTTATAAGGATGATGGCACCCGTATATGGTTTGAACTCTGCAACTCTTCAGATATTCCCATGAAACTCTCAGGAGGCCCCGAGGGAGCTCCGGCAATGCTTGCCGTGCCTGCACGCAGTATGGTGATTGTCAGGGCTGACAGGAAATACCTCTCCCAGCCTCTCACCTACAATGTTGACAATATCATCACCGGCAGCGACAGTGTGCTGAAGGTGGAAATATCGCCGGCAAAGAAGTAAGAAACCAGCTGGGTCTGACCGGTGACGCTGCTTCGGCAGCGCTGCCGGATCGGGGAAATCTGCCGGTGCTTACAGTTCTCTGCTTCAGCGACGCTCCCGGGTCAGGGAAATACGCTGCTGCATACAGCACTGCTACTTCAGCGGCACCATCCTGAACCCATATTTGTATTCCCGGGCAGTGAGGCAGTACTGCGGGTGTGTGCGTGCACCCCATGAGGTATCGCCTCCCACGCCCATCTGTCCGTAGTCAATATTGACGCACACCAGGTCACGCGGAACAACATCACTGATATGCCTGTTGGCCAGTTTGGCATCAGGCCTGTATCCTGCCAGGCGGCCCTGCGACTCGAAATCCTCATGCAGGTAATTCATTGCGGCAAAAGAGAACAGGGGCTCACCCTCAAAACGGATTCCCTTCCCGCTGCCGTCGGTCACATTCAGCCACCGTACGTCAGTTTTGTATCCGTTCTCCTGCGGCCTTACGTAAGGCACATACTGGTCAGCCACCGAGCTTTCATATACACCAACAAAGGCGGACGTCTTCCGGTCAACATAATTTTCATGCGGCCCCCGGCCGAACCAGGAGAGGTCAACGAAACTCCCGGGAAGGATCATCTGCATCCCCACCCTGGGGATCTCCTCGAGGCTCATATCGGTTTTGGTGAAGTTGAACGATACATCAACCGAACCTCCGGCATGAACCCTGTACCCTGTCACCAGCCCGGCTATTTTCATCCCGCCTTCACCGGGGATGTCGAAGGTGAACTCCACCCCTGCGCTGCCCATTGCAAAATGGCTGATGCGGGCTGATTTCAGCACTGCCCTGCTGCCTGCCTCCCGCCACGAAGCGTTTCTCTTCTCCATGCCGTTGCCATAGTCATTGTCAGTGGGGGCTCTCCAGAAGTCGGGACGGGGCCCTGACATGATCAGTTCCTGACCTGCAACCCTGTATGATTTCATCACCCCGGCTTCCATGTCAAACACTACCTCGAAACCCTCTCCGGCGAATGTCAGGTCAGAACCCTCAGTCCGTGTATCGATGATTTCAAGGGTCTCTCCATCCGGTGCTCCGGCAGCCCCGGAAGCTGTACCAGTCTCTGTCACAGCATGGAACGGCAGAAGCATCTGTTCCGAGGCGTACATATGATCCTGCGGCACTATTCCCCACTCATCGGAGCGTGAAACATGCAGGTTAAGATGATACTCGGTATCCGACGCCGGAACAATCTCCCCCCAGGGTATCTCCACGGTGAGCGAGTCACCCGGCTCAAGGCTGATCTGCTTAAGATTGCCGGAGCGGAAGAGGGCTCCGTTGGCCAGTACCTCCCAGTGGATTGTGAAATATGAAAGGTTTGTGAAGTCATACTTATTGTAAATGGTGACCAGTCCCCTGGCAAGGTCCGCCGGCTTGAATCCCACATACTGGTAAACCTTCCAGACCTCGTTGAGCGCGGGGTGCGGGGTACGGTCAGGCCCCACCAGCCCGTTACAGCAGAAGTTGCCGTCGCTGGGTGATCCCGGCTCACCATAATCACCACCATATGCATAATAATCCTCCCCCTCCTCAGTGGTTTCAAGCAATCCCTGGTCAACCCAGTCCCAGATAAAACCACCCTGAAGAATCCCGTACTTTTCAATCACATCCCAGTAATCCTGCAGATTACCTGTGCTGTTACCCATCGAATGGGCATACTCACACATTATATACGGACGGTCGAAGCCGGGCTGGCCCTCACTCTGGGCATATGACTCAACTCTCTCTATGGAAGGATACATCGGGCACCAGATGTCAGTATGTCTCTCAGTGGTGTGGGTTGACTTTTCAGCTCTTTCATACTGGACAGGCCTGCTCTCATCCCTTCCCTTGATCCACTTGTAGGTCTCGACGAAGTTCTGGCCGTCACCGGCTTCATTGCCCAATGACCATATTATTATCGAAGGATGATTCTTATCGCGCTCCACCATCCTGACGGTACGAAGCATGTGCTGCCCGAGCCACTCGGGCTTGTGTGCCAGGGTGACGTCAGGGTGGTAACCAATGCCATGCGACTCGATATTTGCCTCGTCAATGACGTAAAGGCCGTACTCATCGCACAGCTCATAGAATCTTTCAGGCTGCGGGTAGTGTGAGGTACGCACGGCGTTGATATTGTTCATCTTCATCATCTTTATGTCCTTCAGCATCAATGCCTCGTCTATGGTATGACCCCGCACCGGGTCATGCTCGTGCATATTTGTCCCCTTGAGATAGATTGCCTTCCCGTTAACCAGGAAGCGTCCTCCTTTCACCTCGGAAGTACGGAACCCTATCTTCGATGAAATGCTCTCGACCACCCTTCCGCGGTTGTCAGCAAGGGTAATGACAAGCGTGTATAGCGAGGGTGATTCGGCAGACCACGGATTGACCTTTGGCACTTCGGCGCTGAATTTCACAACAGCCAGGCTGTCAAAAGCCTGCACATCCCTGGCCTCACCGAGTATCTTCGTCTTCCCGTCATACAACCCTGCCTCCAGCCGCATGGCGGCAGGCCGCCTCCCGCCATTTCCGGCAAGCTCGACGGTCAGGTTCAGGAGGCCGTCAGTGTACTCATTGACCAGTGTCGGCACGGCGAAATAATCACGTATATAGGTCTTCGGTCTGGCATGCAGCCAGACTGACCGCTTAATGCCGCTCAGCCTGAAAAAATCCTGGCATTCCAGGTAACTGCCGTCACAGTAGCGGTAAACTTCTACAGCGATATCGTTTTTCTTCTTCCTGAGGAACGGGGTGATATTGAATTCGGCTGTTGTCTTGCTGTCTTCACTGTAACCCACCTTCTCACCGTTGACCCAGACATTGAAGGCTGAACTCACACCGTCAAAGTTGAGAAAGACCTCCTTGTCCTTCCAGCCTGACGGTATTGTAAATGAGCGCTTATACGAGCCAACCGGGTTATCTGAATGGTTTATGAAGGGCGGATTTACCGGGAAGGTATAACCCGCGTTTACATAATAGGCTGTCCCGTGCCCTTCCCTCTCCCATGTGGAAGGAACCTCAATCTCACCCCAATGGCGTGTATCAAAATCCTCCCTGAAAAACCAATAGGGGCGTTCGGCTGGTGTCGGAGAATAGTTGAATTTCCACTTCCCGTCGAGCGAAAGCACATTGACCGATTCGCGCCACTTCGCCTTCAGTGCGGAAGCATTGTCAGGATGACTTACCATCGAGGCATGGGGCGTGACAGTATTTATTGTGTTCACAGTCAGGTCTTCCCATTCCGGCAAATCCTTTTCCGTCCATTCCGTTTTGCTGTAATCATGGTATCCCTGGCAAGAGCTCAGAAGCAAAGCTGCCAGGGTCATGAGAAGTAGTGAATTTCGCATGGCTGATTTCTTTATGTTATTATCAAAAATAAGAAAAAACAGGATCATATCAGCAAATCTTCCGGCCTGTTGATGTTTGTCAGGGCTTTACGCGTCTCCGGGGTCAGGGGGATGTCATAATAGCGTGTTTCGGCAAGTTTGCAGAAATCAATGATGGTATTGCTGCCGCCCCCTTCGATATGACTGACCAGTGCCGTATGGATCTTCCGGCTGTAGAGTGAGTGAAGCGGTTCGGCAAAACCGCCTGACCGTGCAATAAGAATATCTGAAGGATTGGCAATATACTCATTGACCTGTGCCCTGATGAGTTCTTCCGAGAGCCATGGCATGTCACCACCGAATACGAACAGGAGTGGTGAGCCGGCCACCCTCAGTGCCGCCTCGATGCCGGCCAGCGGCCCCACTCCACTGTACCTGTCATGCACAAGTATGACATCACCCGGCAGCGGGCCATCCGGAGGCCAGCCCGCTACAATTATCTCACTGAAGAGAGGCTCAAGAAGGCTGATTGTACGCGAGATGACCGTTACACCATCAACAGGTATCAGCGCCTTGTTTCTTCCGCCGAAGCGGGAAGAGCGTCCGCCGGCAAGAATGGCTGCGGATATTTCAGGAAATGCTTTGATCAGAATAATCCGCTAATCAGTCCATTGTCGTCAATATCAATCTTCTCTGCCGAGGGTACTGCCGGCAGACCCGGCATGCGCATGATAGACCCGGCTATCGGCACAATGAATCCTGCTCCTGACGAGAGTTCCACCTTACGGATGCTGACGGTGAAGTCTCTCGGCCTGTTGCGCCTGGTCTGGTCATCTGAGAGCGATTTCTGGGTTTTGGCAATGCAGACCGCAAGTTTGTCAAGTCCAAGCCCGGAAATCTTTTTGAGCTGTTCCTTTGCCTCCAGGGTGTATTCAACATTTCTTGCACCGTACATCAGGGTGGCGATAGTCTCAATTTTCTTCTCCATCGGCCACGCATGGTCATACAACGGGGTGAAACAGTCAGTGCATGCTTCGGAGGCTTTGATGACGGCGTTGGCAAGCTCAATGGCTCCCATCCCCCCGTCAGCCCAGGATGTGTTGACAGCAGCCGTGACATTGTGTTCTTCGCAGTATTCCTTCAGCAGCTCAATCTCAGCATCCGTATCGGAACTGAAACGGTTGATTGCCACAACAGGCCTGAACCCGTAATAATGCATGTTCTCAACATGCTTGTCAAGGTTCTCGCAACCTCTCTTCAGTGCCTCAAGGTTTTCATTGACAAGTTCCGGGACCCTGACCCCTCCGTGATACTTCAGAGCCCTTATGGTTGCAACTATCACAACCGCATTGGTTCTCAGCTTACCTGCCTGCGACTTGATGTTGAAGAATTTTTCAGCGCCCAGGTCACTGCCAAAGCCTGCCTCAGTAATCACATAGTCGCTGAGCGAAAGCCCCATCCTTGTTGCCAGTATTGAGTTGGTACCCTGGGCAATGTTTGCAAACGGACCGCCGTGAATAATGGCGGGAGTGCCTTCGAGTGTCTGGACCAGGTTGGGCTTCAGGGCATCCTTGAGGAGTGCGGCCATAGCACCCTGGGCACTGATATCACGTGCAAAAACCGGTTTGCCTGCGTATGTGTAACCGATGAAAATATTCCCAAGCCGCGCCTTGAGATCACTGATGCTCGTTGCCAGGCACAGAATTGCCATCACCTCGGAGGCAGCAGTAATATCAAATCCTGTCTCCCTGGGCACGCCCTGAGCCGTTCCGCCCAGACCAATCACCACGTCACGGAGAGCACGATCATTCATATCCATGACCCTCTTCCAGGCAATGGTCCGGGGATCAATGCCCAGATTGCCTTCCTTCGACTGTATGTTGTTGTCAATCATTGCAGAAAGAAGATTGTGGGCTTTCTCCACGGCAGACAGATCACCGGTAAAATGGAGGTTTATGTCCTCCATGGGGATCACCTGTGAATACCCGCCACCGGCTGCCCCTCCCTTTATTCCGAAAACAGGTCCCAGAGAGGGTTCCCTCAGCACCACGGTGGCTCTCTTGCCCAGTCTGTTCAGACCCTGTGCCAGTCCGATTGAAGTGGTGGTCTTTCCTTCACCGGAAGGTGTGGGAGTAATTGCTGTCACAAGTATGAGCTTTGCACGCGCCGCCTTTTTCTTGTCAATGAGGGTAAGCGGCAATTTGGCTTTGTACTTTCCGTATAACTCAAGGTCATCCTCCTTAAGTCCCAGCTGCTCTGCAACCTCGGCGACAGGCCTTATTGAGGCACTCTGAGCGATCTCGATATCTGTTTTCATAAGGGAAATAATTATTGGGGCAAAATTAGGTTTTAATTCATTCTCACAAGAACAATTATCTGTTGTGATTTTTTAGTCAATGGTTCGGCATGTTTTTCAAATGATTGATTATAACTGTCTGGTTGTCAGATTTATTTCCTTTCTTAAAAATTGCACTCCAATTAATTGATTATGTGTCTGTTGGCAAAAATTTACTGATCTGTTACTTAGTTCAACATAATTTATAAAATCTCCGTCATTACGGTTTCTCTTTCCATCCTGATCCGCCACAACCGGGGATAGCTGTTATTGACCCTGTTGCCAAGGTTCTTCACAAAACCCAGAGGCACATCACGATAGGTCAGCAGAACTCTCCCCTCAGGCATCGCGGATCCGTTCAGCGCCTCCAGCCTCAGGAAAGCCAAAGCTTCCTCACGTGAGAGTGAGTGCCTCGTCCATGCTTCCTGCCTCTGCCTCGCTGACATTGAAAGGTCATGTGCCGGTATCAGCTCATTCTTTTTCAGTTCACCTATCATCGTTCCTGCCTTTATTACCGGCAGCCTTGCCTCAATGAATCCGAAAAGGCCGGCATCTGCCGCCAGTGCAATGATGCGGCCCTCATGCATAACCACCCTTTCACGGTCAAAGGCAGCAAGTGAGATGGTCTTTGCAAATGCCTCCGGCGAAGGCTTAACGGCGCTTTTTCTGCCATCAGGCGCCCGCTCGTCCTGAGCCGGTGTCACAGGCTTTCGGATGGCAGCAATGAAAAACCCTTCTCCCCTGACTCTGCCGGGATAAAATCCGTAACCCTCTGTACCTCCATACCGCACCGGAACCACGGGACTGCCCGGAGGAAGGTTTATCATGACAGGTTCAGCGCCTGTACCCTTCCTTATCCATTCAACATTCTCCTCATTTTCAGCAGGATTGAAGGTACAGGTTGAATAGATCAGGATGCCTCCGGGTTTAAGGGCAGGCCATACCTCCATTATTATCCTCCTCTGACGTTCACAGCATAGATTCGCATTCTGCAATGACCATTCCCTTACAGCAACGGGTGAACGGAACATCCCTTCGCCCGAACAGGGCGCATCAGCAACCACCACATCAAAGAAAGCGGGAAGTTGCGCGAAGCGCGAAGGATCAGCATTTGTCACAATGACATTGCCTGTTCCCCACTTGGTAATGTTCTCCGCAAGAATGGCAGAACGTGACCTGATGACCTCATTCGCTACCAGCAGCCCGTCATCTCCGAGAATGGAGGCAAGATGGGTGCTCTTTCCGCCCGGGGCGCCGCAGAGATCAAGCACCCTGAGCCCCTCCTGCCCGGCAGTCACCTGACGGAACATCTCTCCTGTAAACATCCCTGACGACTCCTGCGGGTAATATACCCCTGCATGAAACAGCGGATCACTGGTATAGAGGGGCCTGCCGGGAAGATAAAATCCATCAGGCTCCCACTCCACCCTGTCATAGCCGCTTACCCTGTGAGGCCACTTGAACCTGTTGACCCGCACCGAGGCGGCCGACGGCCCGCAAAGAGCCTCAGCAAGACCACTGGCATCAATATAGGCCTGCCTTTCAATCCGCTCAAGAAACTCCGGGGGCAACATCATTTTTTACTGTTTCCGGGCAAAGATAACTATTGAAATCAATCCTGCTAACTGATGAATCGCCCATGCCGTTCACACTAAAAAATGCCGCCCCGGCAACCCCTGAAAAGGAGTATTACGTCAGGGTGCGTTCGGGACTTCCACCCTATAGTTACCGCCCATACCGGGCGCACAAAAGAATACCGCCCCGGTGACCACTGAAAAGGAGTATTACATCAGGGTGCGTTCGGGACTTCCACCCTATAGTTACCGCCCATACCGGGCGCACAAAAGAATACCGCCCCGGCAACCCCTGAAAAGAAGTATTGCGTCAGGAAGCCTGGCCTGCACACGCAAAAAATGCCGTCCCGCTTACCCGGGACGGCATGTAAAATAACCCCTAAAACCTAAACTGTCTGATAGGACGTGATTTGTCGAAACAAATCAGTATGTAGACGAAAGTGTAAGAAGTACACTATTTAGGTGTCAGTAAAAGTATGTTCGAACCATAGCGCACATCATGACATTTGTCATATTTAGTCCTATTTAACATTTTTTATAACCCTCAGGCTATAAGCTCTCTGCCGGAGTCTCTCAGCAGTCTGAGTGACCACCTGATAATGACTGCTGAGCTGATGAGGGCTGCTATTGCATCTACATAGGGCAGCCCCCAAATCATTGCAGTGAGCAGTCCCACGATGGCTGCCACGCTGGTAATTGCGTCAGCCACCACGTGAAGGTATGCCGCCCTGATATTGTAGTCACTCTCTTCATGGTCATGATGCAGCAGAAAGGCGCTGAGGATATTCACCCCGAGACCGATAAAGGCTATCATGATGGCCTCACGGTACTCAATGATCGGCGGGTTTATGAGCCGGCATCTGGCTGATCACTTTCGCTGCCGAAGTTAATCCTTCACAACAACCTCTCTCCCTGTAAGCCTGAGTCTTGCGGTCATAACCTGAACATGATCCTCAGCACCCTGTACCATCGCTCCCGGCTGCCCGCCTCCCACGCTGACGGTAAACCATCCGGGTTCAATAACCCTTGTATCCCTATTGTTGAGCATTGAGAACTGCTCAGGCTTCAGGGTAAACTCAACCCTTCTGCTCTCACCCGGCTTCAGGGTTAGCCGGTCGAATCCTTCAAGCTGCCTGAGAGGTCTCGGAGTAGTGGCTTTCTCATCAGTCAGATAAAGCTGAACCACCTCGTCACCCGTCATTTCCCCGGTATTGGTGACGGTCACACTCACCTTTACCTCCGTGCCTGCTACGGCCTTTGCCGGCACCACGAGGTCTGAATAGGCAAAGGTGGTATAACTCAATCCGTACCCGAAAGGATAAAGGGGTGTTCCCCTGAAATACCTGTAAGTGCGGTTGTCCATATCATAGTCCTCAAAAGGAGGCAGCTGGTCAACCGATCTGTAGTAGGTGACAGGCAGCCGTCCTGCCGGATTGTAATCACCGAAGAGGACATCAGCTATCGCGTTGCCACCCTCCTCCCCGGGGTAACCTGCCAGCAACACGGCTGCGGCTTTCTCATGGGCCTGCAGGGAAGCAACGGGACTGCCATTCATCAGCACCACCACAACCGGCTTCCCGGTGGCGAGCAGCGCTGCCAGCAGCTCTTCCTGGATGGCAGGCAGGCCGAGAGTGGTTCTGTCTCCTCCTTCGAAACCCTCAAGTTTCAGTCTCTGTTCCTCCCCCTCGAGACGGGGCGAGAGACCGAGTGCAACAATTACCGCATCAGCCCTTGAAGCTGCCTCCACCGCTCTGGCTTTCATGTCATCCTTTGGAATGCTCCAGAGAAGTTTCATATCGGCGTCACCGCCCTGGTTGCGGTATAGCACCTCAACCCTGTACTTTTCTCCCGCCCTGAAATCAACCGGCACTCCCCGTATGTTGGCATGATGGTCACTGTAGAATGAATAGAGGGTGTCACCTTCGAAGATTATTGTATAGCGCGATGAACCCCATGTTCCAAGATAATATGTGCCCGTCACCGGTGGAACCAGATCGGCAACCCAGTGAATGCCGAAGTCGTTTACCGGCATTAGCGGATGAGGTGAATCATTGTCCCAGTAAAAGTCAATCATGTCATCGGTACGGGTGAAGAGAGGCTCACCCTTCATTTCACGTGACGTGTAGTAAGCGCCCAGCACTCCCTGCGCCCCGTCAGGCGTACGCAGATATCTTGATGGTATTGGTTCCAGGTTATGCATCCCGGGCGCGAGGTCACTCCCCCCGGCATAAAGAATCTCAGTCTCAGGCCTTAGTTTGGCCTCTATCCCCTCAAGCAGGCTTACCGGGTTCTTTGGAATGCCGTTGTAATTCCCCACGAGTACCTCATGGCTGGCAGCGTTGGGACCGATTACGGCCACCGTGCGGATATCCCTGCTCAGGGGAAGGGTGCCGTTGCTGTTCTTCAGAAGGACTATCGATTCCCGGGCTGCCTTCCTGGCAAGCGACCGGTTGTAGTCTGAGCAGTTTGCCTGATATGGTATCTGCGCATAATCAACGATACTGTCAGGATCGAACATCCCGAGCCTGAACCTGGCCAGCATCACTCTTCGTACCGAACGGTCAATATCCTCTTCCGTTATCAGTCCCCTCTTCAGTGCTTCCGTCAGGTGGCGGTAGTCTACCCCGCACTCGAGGTCAGTTCCCGCTTTCAGCGCCATTGCAGCCGCTTCAGCCGGGCCCGCGGCATACCCCTGGAAATTGTAAAAATCAGATACCGCCCAGCAGTCTGAGACTATGTAACCGTCAAAACCCCATTCATTTCGCAGAATGCCGTAAAGCTCATCATTTGCACATGCCGGGTGATCTCTGAACTGGTTGTAGGCGCCCATTATTGAGTAGACCTTTCCCTCTTTGACCAGTGTCCGAAACGCAGGCAGATAGCTCTCGCGGAGGTCACGCTCACTGATCACCGCATTGAACTCATGCCTGACCGGCTCCGGGCCCGAATGAACCGCATAATGCTTGGCGGTTGCAATGGTTTTAAAATACTTCGGATCAGATCCCTGCATCCCCTGCACAAACCGTAATCCCAGCCTCCCGGTAAGGTACGGGTCCTCACCGTAAGTCTCCTGGCCCCTCCCCCAGCGGGGGTCACGGAAAAGATTGATGTTCGGAGACCAGAAGGTCAGCCCGTGATATATGCCGCGGTCACCTCTTCTCACAAACTCGTGGTGCTTTGCCCTTGCCTCATCCGAGATGGCATTGGCCACATCAAGCATCAGCTCTTCATTCCAACTGTTCGCAAAAGTAATCGACTGCGGAAAGACAGTAGCGTGACCCGCTCTGGCAACCCCGTGAAGTGCCTCATTCCACCAGTTGTATTCCGGAATGCCCAGGCGGGGAATTGCAGGAGCAGTATAAAGAAGCTGCGAGGCTTTCTCCTCAGTGGTCATCCGGGAGACAAGGTCATCAACCCGTTTTTCAAATGAAAGTCCCGTATCAAGAAACGGATATTGCTGGGCGCTGACTGACACTAACAGCAAAGCTGCAAACAGAAGGGCGGTGGCTCTTTTCATTCTTTGGATTTTTTTAATGCTGATAAATATACCACTAATTGCACTTATTCTGCTTCCCCGCCTACACTTGCGTGCGAAATTCACGCAATGACTTCCACATATAAACTGAGGGCAATGACCACCAGCCATAAACTGAGGGCAATTAAAGCTGTCGTTCTATCAGAAATAACAATTCGGAGGATTATTTAAATGATTGTTCTTAATTACCTGATTATCTATGATATTCATCTTTGCCGCGGAGCAATCTGATTAATTGATTATAAGCCTGGCAGCAAAAATTTACCGAACTGTTATCAGACATAATCCATTGAGTTAATAAAAAGTGTATATTTAACACTTCAAGCATATAATCAGGCTCCGGGAGCCGACAATTGAGATAAAAAACCTGACGAAATGAAGATAAGAGGTGTTGCAATGCCGGTTGCTGTCATGATAATTGCAGCAGCATTGATCATTCCGGTGAAGACGGAAGCACAGAGACCTGGTGAAAGGCGTGACAGAACGCCGGTTCTCGGTCTGGAAAAGGGGATAAGTGAATATGAAACAGCCAGCTTCAGGCTGGGGATACTGAACTCAACGCAGACGGTTGCATTTCTGAGGACCAATGACAGTGAGACATTCGATTTCACCCCGGGAGACAGGCTTGAGGAGAGGTCGTCAAACGGCTTTTACCACCTTGGAGACCTGAATCTTGGGCTGAGGAGCGGGAATGGCAACTGGGAGTACTATTCCACGGCCTGGAAGAGAAGTGACATAGATTTTACCGTGCCTGCCAAACCGGATATTCTCTCGGCTGCCGACCTGGCCAAAACCCTTCCGGATTCTATCCCGCTGAAAGTCATCAGGTACTGGGAAAAGGAGGGTGACAATCTGATAATGCGTTTCTCGCTGACCAACATATCATCAGAGCCGGTTGAGATAGGTGCGCTGGGGATGCCCATGGTATTCAACAACAACTTCAACGGAAAATCACTTGATCAGGCACATGCCGAGAGTGTTTTCTTTGATCCGTACATCGGAATGGATGCCGGTTACCTTCAGGTGGCGCATCTTCACGGAAGAGGCAAGGTTCTGGTTGCCATTCCTTACGGGAAGACTCCTTTTGAAGCGTGGCGGCCATTGACCGATGACCCTCTCCCATCGGGATATACCTACGAAGGATTGCATGAATGGATGGTTCACAGCAAATCATATGCTGAAACATTCTGGAAGGATGCAGAACAGTGGAACAGGCCCACCTCGGAGCTTCTTAAGCCGGGCCAGACTGTCAGTTACGGCGTTAAGTTCATTCTGGCCGGCTCACTGCGCGATATTGAGAATGCTCTTGCTGCCGCTGAAAGACCGATTGCCGTGGGCATACCAGGGTATGTTGTACCGCAGGATGTCAATGCAAAACTCTTTCTCAGGTACGGCAGGGCCGTCAGGGAGATGAAGGTTGAGCCCGCAGGCGCCATGGAGATTAATGATGCCGGCACCAACAACAAGGGCTGGAAGGTATATGATCTTAATGGCAGGATATGGGGAAGGGCGCGGCTTACTATCACATACGACGACGGACTCACCCAGACAATCAGCTACAAGATCATCATGCCGGAGAGTGAGGTTGTAGCTTCATACGGAAACTTCCTGACCACCGAGCAGTGGTTTGACGAAGAGAATGATACTTTCGGGCGTGCCCCTTCAGTGATCACTTATGACTATGAAAAACGGGAGCAGGTTCGGCAGGACAGGCGCGTATGGGTTGCAGGGCTCAGTGATGAGGCTGGAGCAGGAAGCTGGCTCGGAGCAATCATGAAACAGCTTATTATGCCTGATCCGGTAGAGGCAGGTAAGATGGAGGATTTTGTCAACCAGACCCTCTGGGGCGGAATTCAGTACAGCGAGGGCGAACTGAAATACGGCGTAAGGAAGAGCCTCTTCTATTATGAGCCGGAATCAATGCCCGAAGGAACCTATGACAAGGAGATCAGGTGGGCACCTGATGGCAATTTCCCGTCATGGAACACAAAGGAAACCAACTCCGTGGGAAGGTCCTACAACTACCCGCACGTGGCGGCGGCACACTGGGTGATGTACAGGCTGGCACGCAACTACAGCGGCCTCGTGACACAGCAGGAGTGGCAGTGGTATCTTACCAATGCCTTTCAAACTTCTATGGCAATGATTAAGATGGCGCCCTATTATGCCCAGTTCGGGCAGATGGAAGGAAGTGTCTTCATCCTCATCCTCAATGACCTGAAGGCTGAGGGAATGGAAAAGATGGCCGCGGAACTTGAAACCGCCATGAAAGGAAGGGTTGACGTATGGGCAAAGCTGGCCTACCCCTTCGGCAGCGAGATGCCATGGGATTCCACAGGGCAGGAGGAGGTGTACATGTGGGCCAAGTATTTCGGCCTTGATGACAAGGCTATGGTGACCCTAAACGCCATCCTTGCCTATATGCCTACCGTTCCTCACTGGGCTTACAACGGCAATGCACGGCGCTTCTGGGATTTCATCTTCGCAGGGAAGCTTTCCCGCTTCGAGCGGATGATACACCATTACGGCTCAGCCCTCAACTCCATACCGGTGCTGAACCAATACCGCGAGAACCCTTCAGACCTCTATCTCCTTCGTGTGGGTTATGGAGGCGTGATGGGTGCTATCTCAAATATCACGCAGGATGGTTTCGCGCCAACGGCGTTCCACTCATTCCCTCAGACACTTAAAAACGATGGCATCTCAGGCGATTACGGCAGCGGATTTCTGGGCTACGCGACCAACAGCTCCACATACCTCATCAACAGTGATCAGTTCGGGTGGCTCTCATTCGGCGGGAATACAACAGTCAAAGGAAAATGGATTGTGGTTGACCTGACAACTGCCGCCAGATCAAGAGTATACCTGGCTCCTGCCGGCCTGTGGCTGACGCTCGATGCTGGCCGCTTCAACAGGGTATCCTACAACAATGCTAACGGAGCAATAAAACTGGAATTTGAGAAGGGTGAGACATGGTCGCCAGAAGCACTGCTTCGAATCAGCAATCCTTCACGCGAGGGTAACGCGGTGATATACAACACCGGAAGCCTGAAATCAAATGGCAGGGGAGCTTTTGTTATACCTGTCGGTAATAAGGGCGCCGCGGTGACACTAAAAAGAAAAAGTCAAAACTGATAGCTTCTTCTGCACCGCGGTTTGTCTGTTTCGGCATCGGCAAGGCATTTCCGGACTGTCTGTTTCGGAGCAAGCCAGCCATTTTGAACAACAGCAGGTCATAATCCGGGTAATCTTAAAAAAGTGTGAGCTCTACTGACAGGGAGCTCATCTCTTTTGTTTATCCTTTGATCTGATTTATTACCTTTGGGAAAAGCCCGGCCTTTTGCCGGGCTGCCAAAGAGTAATCAGATCATGAGCAAGAGAAGAGACTTTGTGAAAAACAGCCTCCTGGCTACAGCCGGAATTGCAGGCCTTGGATCAGTGGCTTCACTCTATGGAGCAACAGGAAGAAGGGTGAGCCCCTCGGATATAATCAGGGTGGCGCTTATCGGCGGCCGTAACATGGGATGGTCAAACCTTGAGACCTTCCTTAAATTTCCACAGGTGGAGTGCGTCTCCCTGTGCGACATCGATGACGAATGGCTTGATAAAAGAACTGCTGACACGGAAAAGATCTCCGGAAAGCGGCCGCCACAGATTGTAAAGGACTGGAGAAGGGTTATGGACAACCCCGATGTGGATGCCGTCATCATCGGTACCCCCGACCACTGGCACTGCCTGCAGGCAATCGCTGCCATGGAGGCCGGCAAGGATGTCTACTGTGAGAAACCACTCGCCAACTCCATTGCCGAGTGTGATGCCATGGTCAGGGCAGCACGTAAACATAAGCGCGTGGTACAGACAGGCCAGTGGCAGCGGAGTGACCCCCACTGGCAGGATGCTGTTGCCTTCATCCACTCCGGTAAACTGGGACGGATCAGAACGGTAAAGGTCTGGGCATACATGATCTGGAAAAAGACCCTGCCCGTGCAGCCTGACGGCGCGGTACCTGCCGGCGTTGACTATGACATGTGGCTCGGCCCTGCCCGGCACAGGCCATTCAACCCGAACCGGTTCCACTATAATTTCAGGTATTTCTGGGATTATGCCGGAGGACTGATGTCTGACTGGGGAGTACATCTCCTTGACTACGCTCTTCTCGGGATGAAGGCTGACCTCCCGAAAGCCGTTTATACCGCCGGTGGCAAATTTGCCTATCCGGATGATGCCATGGAGACACCTGATACCCTCCTGGCCTCTTATGTCTATGATGATTTCACCATAAGCTGGGACCACGCCTGCGGAATCAATGACGGCCCTTACGGCCGGGAACATGGTCTGGCATTCATCGGCGAGAACGGCACCCTGCTGCTTGACCGCAACGGCTGGGAGGTCATCCCGGAGGTTGATTCCGCTCCGCGAATGGAAGCTGTACCCCTCACGAAGAAATCTGAGCAGATCGAAGGGCAGGCTGTGGCCGGAGGCGGACTCGCATCACATGTGGCAAATTTCCTTGAATGCATGTCGACCCGCAATCTGCCAAACGCTGATGTTGAGATAGGAGCCCGCGTTGCCAAGATGACACACCTGGCAAACATCTCGTGCAGACTGGGCAAACCGGTGACCTGGGACAATGCATCAAATATGTTTGGCGAAGCTGATGCCAATGCCCTGATAACGCCTTATTACAATGAACCGTGGAAATTCCCCAAATACTAATCAAACAGCTATGAAATCAAGAATTATCCTTTCTGCCATGCTTATGACACTTATCCTGACAGGATGCCGGCACTCTGACTGGCATGACCTCTTCAACGGTAAAGACTTTACCGGATTCGTCCAAAAAGGCGGAGAGGCTCAATTCACGGTTGAAGATGGTGTGATGACCGGAATCTCAACCCCTGACACGCCGAACAGCTTCATGTGCACTACAGAAGAATACTCCGACTTTATCCTTGAGTTTGAAGTGAAGGTGGATACCCTGCTCAACTCGGGCGTGCAGATCAGGAGCCACAGCACCGAAAACGGAGAGAGGACCCTGGTGTACGGATACCAGGTGGAGATTGATCCCACCGACAGGGGCTGGAGTGGTGGCATCTATGACGAGGCCAGACGGGGATGGCTCTACCCTGTCACACCCAACAATGTTGCGGCAGTCAGATCATTTGACCGGCACGGCTGGAACAGCTACCGTGTGGAGGCAATCGGCAACAGGATCAGGACATGGATCAACGGCATCCCTGTTGCTGATCTGGTTGATGATGCCGATGCCTCAGGGTTCATAGCCTTCCAGGTGCATGCCGTGAACAGTGAGCTGGCCGGTACACGGGTGATGTGGAAGAACATAAGGATTGCCACCGAAAACCTGGAAAAACTTGCATTGCCTGACACACCAGAAATCTACCAGGCGAACTTCATCCCCAACACCCTCACCGAACGGCAAAAAGCAGATGGCTGGAAGCTGTTGTTTGACGGTACTTCTCCGACCGGATGGAGAGGAGCTCATAAGGATGCTTTCCCGGACTTTGGGTGGGTAATTGAGAACGGCTGCCTTAAAGTGCTTGCCTCCGGTGGTGCCGAGTCACAGGCCGGCGGTGATATTGTGACTGTTGGCCAGTATGGTAACTTTGATCTCTTTTTTGAATTCATGATCACTGAAGGGGCAAACAGCGGTGTGAAATATTTCGTGACGGAAGCTTATCCCACGGAGGGGTCTGCCATTGGCCTCGAGTACCAGATTCTGGATGATCAGCGTCACCCGGATGCCTTGCTGGGCCGTGACGGCAACCGTACGGTAGCCTCACTCTATGATCTCATTCCTGCGCGCAACAAACGTTTCAACGGCGTGGGTCAGTGGAATGCAGCACAAATAGTATCATTGAATGGTCATGTGGAGCACTGGCTGAATGGTTTCAAGGTGCTGGAATACGAGAGGGGCAGCGATGAATACCGCCGCCTGGTCAGCGAGAGCAAATACAAGATTTTCGAAGGCTTCGGCGAAGCGGAACAGGGGCACATCCTGCTCCAGGATCACGGCGATGAGGTCTGGTTCCGGAGTATCAGGATCAGGGAGTTATAAGTCAGTCGGGGCCCCAGTAGTCAGTCAGCACACGGTAGTCAGCTGGCGGTCAGTCAGAAGCTGGAAATCAGTGCACAACAGTCGCCATCCGGGAGTTAGGCGGCACCCGGCAAACAGCAGCGGGCAGTCAGTCAGAGTCCGGGAGTCAGTAACCAGCAATCAGCGCATAGCAGCCACCAGCCGGCAAGCAGTCCGCAGCCGGCAGTTAGTCGGCACCCTGAAGACAGTAGTCAGCTGCCGGAAATTATTCAACACCCGGTAAAAAGCAGCCGGCAGTCACTCAAAAACCGGATGACTGCCGGCCGGCACTTACTGTAGACTTTACAATGCCAATTACCTCACTCCGAACTTATAGGTAGTGCTTGACAGGAACGGCTCCTCCGGGGTCAGGATGACTGACGGGAAGGATGCCTGGTTGGGGCTGTCAGGAAAATGCTGCGTCTCGAGGCATAATCCCGAGCGGTACTGGTAAACCTTGCCACCGCGGCCGGTCTGGGTGCCATCGAGGAAGTTGCCGGTGTAAAGCTGCACACCGGGCTGATCCGTGATAACCTGCAGAACCCTGCCGGTTGACGGATCATAAACCTCAGCATCAACCTCCTCAACATTGTCAAGGACGAAGTTATGGTCATAGCCTCTGCCAAGGATAAGCTGATCATACTCCTCACCTATTCTCTCACCAATCAGGTGCGGAGTGCGGAAATCAAACGGAGTACCTTCCACAGGCCTCAGCTCCCCGGTGGGAATGAGGGTGGGGTCAACCGGTGTGAATGCCGACGCCCTGATGAGAACCTCGTGGTCAAGGATGTCACCATTGCCCGAGCCGTGCAGGTTGAAATAGGCATGATTCGTAATGTTGATCACACTCCTCCGGTCAGTGGTGACCTTGTAATCCATAATAAGCTCGTTGTCATCAGTCCAGTTGTAGACCACCTCAGCAACAACATTTCCGGGGTAACCCTCTTCCATGTCAGGCTTGTTGTAGGTGAACTTCACAGCCGGAAAGTCAGTGCCCTTCAGCACTTCGGCCGTCCAGACCCTGCTGTGCCAGCCGGCAGGTCCGCCGTGAAGGGAATTTGGAAAATTGTTGAGCGCAAGGGTATACTCAACCTCGTCAAGAGTGAATTTGCCCTTTGCAATACGGTTTGCATACTGGCCTACAACCTTCCCGAAATAGGCATCACCGGCAAGATAGCCGTCAAGTGTCTCGTACCCGAAGGTAATATTTGCCTTGTCGCCATTTCTGTCAGGCACATTGACCTCTACAATCGCAGCACCATAATTGGTAAGTTTTACCACATCACCCTTTGCGTTTGTGAGTGTGAAGAGGGATACTTCCTTCCCATCAAATGAACCGAAATTTTCAGTAGTTACCATCTCTTTTGCTTTGTTTCCGCAAGAGCTTATGCCGAACATGAACAGTACCAGCACTGAGCCAAGGAATAGGTTTAGTTTACGCATACAGATTTTTTTTTGAAAATAATGGATTTTATCTTGAATTATCAATTTCCCCAATCATCATTTTTAAAGACCTGGCAGGGAATTTTTCATTGCTCTCACCCCTGTTCACATGATCTACTTCACTTCAAACACGATTATTGACTTCGCCGGCATGTCAAGGCTCAGGATATTCTTTTTGAGCTTAACATCTTTGAACTCTGCAGGTTTCACTTCTTCCGGCTTTTCAAAGGTATTATGTGTGTTAAGTTCCGGTGCCGTCAGGATTCTTGCAGATACTTCTTTAAAATCACCGCCGCGCAGGTCGATAAGCAGGTTTATCTTTTCAGACGGCTCAATATTTACCACGGAGATATGAACCGTGCCATCGGCATCTTTTGACGCCGAGGCGCTGATAGATGCCAGTTCCCTGCCATCCATGGCATAGGTGCCGCAATTGACATCAAGCGGCAGAAGGGTTGCATCATGATGCACCTTGTACATTTCAAACACGTGGTATGTCGGGGTCAGGAGCATTTTCTCACCGTCAGTCAGGATTAGCGACTGCAACACATTTACCGTCTGGGCAATATTGGCCATCCTGATCCTGTCACACCTCTCGTTGAAATAGTTAAGCGAGAGGCCTGCAACCACTGCATCACGCATGGTATTCTGCTGGAAGAGGAATCCCGGATTGGTGCCAGGCTCCACATCCCACCACGTGCCCCACTCATCCACCACAAGCGCAATCCGTTTTGCGGGATCGTATTTATTCATGACAGTGATATGCCTGTCGAGCGCCTTTTCCACGTTCAGGCAGCGCTCAACCGTCTCGAAGTACTCCTTCTCGGTAAACTTCGTGGCAGAACCCTTGTTGTTCCAGTTGGTTGTATAGTAGTGCAGTGAGATTCCCCACATCAGGTTATGAGGCACATCGCGCATCAGCACCTCAGTCCAGTTATAATCGGTAGAGTTCGCTCCCCCGGCAATTTTCATGAGACGGTTATCTCCGTAGTTTCTTGCAAAGGTTGCATAACGCCTGTACTGGTCAGCATAAAAGTCAGCCGTCATATTTCCGCCACAGCCCCAGTTTTCATTTCCCACACCCCAGTATTTCACGTTCCATGGTTTGTCACGGCCGTTGGCACGGCGAAGGTCAGCCATCGGGCTGACACCGTCAAAGTTTATGTATTCCACCCATTTTGACATCTCCTCCACTGATCCGCTGCCGACATTCCCGCAGATAACCGGCTCAGCGTCAAGTTGTTCGCAAAGATCAAGGAACTCATGCGTTCCGAAGCTGTTATCTTCAGTCACACCGCCCCAGTGGGTGTTGATCATTTTAGGCCTCTTTTCCCGCGGTCCGATACCATCCATCCAGTGATACTCATCTGCAAAACAGCCACCTGGCCAGCGGAGATTCGGAATCTGTGTCCTTTTAAGGGCTTCAACAACGTCATTGCGGATACCCCTGGTATTAACAATTGAGCTCCCCTCACCTACCCAGTAGCCACCATAGATGCAATGTCCGAGGTGCTCCGAAAAATGGCCGTAAATGTGCCTGCTGATAGTCTGTGTCCCAAGGTCAGTGCTAATAATGATATTAGCCTTGCCTGCCTTCTCCCCTGGCTGGCCAAAGGCAGAAAATGTCAGCGCAGACATGATCATAAATACCGTCATCATGAAGCTGGAATGTCTCATTACCTGTTCTCTTTTTAAGATTATTAATTATTTGTATTCACCAACTATATCAATGCCAATCCCCGTTTACGAGCCGGTGCGTTGTGCAATCTAAGATTTTTTTCCTTTTCAGAAAGCGTTCCGGCCCATTTTTACAATCGATTAAAACAATTCGTTACAGCTTATCCTGTCATTACATTTGCCGGGGAAACCCGGCAGCAATTTGAACAATCCCGGTATCTGCCATACCGGACCTCTTCTTTCATGGCGTTATTGTAATATTAAACTCGAAAGTGGCTGTAAACTTCTCACCTCCCCCCGGCGAATAAACCATCGCCTGCCTGACCCTGTACACATCGCCGGCTTTGCATCTCCCCGGGTGCTGTCCGATTGAAAACGTGAAGTTCGTCTCATTGAACTCCGAAAAGATCCGGTTTTCACCTCCGTCACCTGACACATACGCACATACGTCTCCGGCGGCATTGAACCAGTGTCCGTAACCGTTGGCAGTTGGATCAGATGCATAGGTGTCATTGCTGTTGACACCGTAGAACCTGATCTTCTTGTCCGATGATGGCAGCCCCATACCGGCCCTGATCTCTGATGCTGTCATGACGAAGGCATAACAGAGCTTTACAGCGTCAATCGTTACTGAGGTTCCCGTATAGCCGGTGCCGTCAGCACGGAATGAGATATTGTAAACAAACGACTCGTCATGCGGCTTGTCTTCATCGGTAAAATCAATCAGACCGTAGATGTTTGTACCCGAAAACTTAACCCTGTACGGCCACTGCTCGTCATTGGACTCATCCTCATCCCAGCCGTGCTGCCAGTAGGTTTTTGGCGCCCCGCTCACCACAAACCAGAGGTCGCTGCAGTTGTCCGGGCAGGTGAACGAAGCCGTTCCCGATGAGGCTGAGAACATATCACTGTATACCCGGGTGCCGTCAGAAAGCAGGGCAACATAACCGTAGCGCCAGCCGGCAGCATCAGCGTTGATCGATCTGTATCCGGGAGCACCGGCAATTCCTTCAAATGTGGCGGTAACAACAGTTCCGGATGCAGGGACATTGAGCCTGATCACGTTGTAACCATGGTTCTCTATGCACTTCTCTGGAGCAATCTGCCTGAACCCGTCTGCTGCCTGGTTGAGGCTGCAGCTGTGCGCCCCTGTCCGGTTGCTGCCGATAGCCCTGAGTGCATCCAGATCCCATGTGACCATCCGCCGGGCGTAATCAAATTGTTCGTCATTGTACTGTTCGAGGCTGATTCCTGTGATCCGCATATAAGCCTGCGCCGGATCCTCAGGACCAACGGCACCGGACTCACGCCACAGACGGCCAATAAAATCAATGCCATGCTTGTCAGCCCAGTAATAGTTGATGAAGTAATTGGCATATCTCTGCCACTCATGGAAGGTGGAGCGATGGCAATTGTCAATATAAACATTGAAGTTGTAGGAGTTGAAAGCCTCATCCGGATAGCTCTGGTATGCCTGCCACTGCGCACACTGCTCCCAGTATCCGTTGCCGCCGTCACCCCCGAAACCATATCTCCACCCTGAATTCCCTCCGTTGTCACAATATACCTGATATTGAAAACTGTGCCCTATCTCATGTGCAATGGTTGAACCTACCGGCTGGCATGTCGAAGGACTGACCCACAGAGCCCCGATGGTATTGTCATAACCGGCTCCCGTTGCCAGCCAGTCAGTCTGGTAGAACAGGAATATCATCATCTTGTATTGGTCTGTCTTCGAGCTTCCCGGGGTCAGGAATTTTAAAATATTGACATTCATACTCCAAAACTGCTCAGCCTTTGCAAGCAGATCATCTATATCAACCCTGTATGCAGGATCGGGGTGGTCAGAGGGGGTGACAAAGCCTGATTCATCATAACCCTTCCCCCAGAAAACGATGAAGTGTTCCGACTGCCTGCTGCGGCCAAAGTACCATGTACTTGAGCTCTTGTTCAGATCCATACTCCTCATCTCCAGGGGAATATAGATCTTGCTGACATCTATTGATGACGGATCAAAGCCGGCCTGCTGTGTAATTGTTATTGAACCGCGGGTGCTCCCCGACACAACAGTCACATTTGCCGTGCGTACAGATGATGTGGGATTATGTTCAAAGGTGAATTTTACTGTTACCGTCACACCGGGAACCCCTTCCGGTATGGAGGCGTCAACCCACAACTGGTCAATGGATGTGATACTCCATTTCTGGTCAGATGTTATCTGAACCGATGCCTCTCCCCCGGCGGCGGATGCGGTGATCTCCACCGCTGAGATAACAAGGTTCGCCTCTTCTTCCGGTTTCTCCCTGCATGATGCCAGTGTGAGCATAGCAAGCATTAAAACAGCCAGACAGAGCCTCTCCCTTACCAAAAAAATACCTGTCCGAATACTTACCGATTCAAGTGATCTCATAATTCACCTCTTAAGTTTATCATATCCGGCATCAGCCGGGGGTATTTCTGTACTTCAGCCACACCTGCCCCTTGCTCTCAATTGTAGGTGCTCCTGTATATCAGCCACACCTGCCCCTTGCTCTCAGTTGTAGGTGCTCCTGTATATCAGCCACACCTGCCCTTGCTCTCAGTTATGGGTGCTTCTGTACATCAACTGCAACTGTCCCTTTAACTCAGCCGCGGGCTCTCCTGTGCCTCAACTTTATAGTCACCTCATGGTTCTCAGCAGAGACAGGCAGCACAAACGACATCGTTCCGTTCTTTTCCCCTGACTGTTTCACCCTCTTGCCGTCAACCCTCACTTTTACCCGCGCATCAGCAGTCAGCCTGAGGAGAGTCTGATGTGTGTCATCCGAGCGGTTCTCGAGGATGAATCTGACCCTCTTCATTGATCTGGCAATTGTTATCTCCCTGCCTTCGGCGAAGCCGTCACGTTCCATCTCCATCGTAAACCCCGGTCCCCGTGTGACTGCCGAGAACCTGGCCCTGACGCCGTCACGCGGCTCCACCGCGAAACTCTTTCCGGTACTCCTCAGGGTCCCGCCATAGGCGAACCAGCCGAAGAGCGGATCATCTGCAAGCACCGTCTGCGCAGTCCTGAAGATAGCCCCGTTGCCCAGATCAGCCTCACCGTCATAAAACCATGCTCCACGGTCAATCTCCTTTCTTATCCAGGCATTTCCGCGCTTCGATTCCATGAATGCCCAGCCCATAGCCCCGTCATTATGCTTACCCGGGAACCAGTAACCGTATCCCGATTCAGGGGTGCCGGTGTTCATCAGGGCATAGGGAGCGAGATATGAAGCATACCCCAGCTGAATCCAGTCCCAGGGCTTGTCTGCAAACCTTATGGCATAATCGAGTATTGACGACCCTCCCATCCTTGCCATATAGCTCAGGCAGTGGTTGTCAGAGCTGTAGGTAAAATCGCTCCCCAGGAGGAAATACTTGGCCTCGAGCCAGCCACGCACAGCCAGTCCTGCCAGATGCTGCCTCTCCATGAATTCCCTGGCATCAGCCCTGCTCACCGAGGGATGCGAGTACCAGACACTGTCATTCTTATCGAACCAGAGATTGGTGTCCGGCTTCATCTCATTGAGGGTGCCATACTTCGCGAATGCATATGATGACTCGAAAGCGGTACGGTCAATAGCGTACTCTGACCTGAACGGGTACTTGTCATCATATACGAAATACTTCACCTTCTTCTCATATTCACCCCGCAGCCAGTCGGCCTCATCTCTGCGCCCCTCCTTCTCAAGGTCAGCAATGAGGTTTTCTATGACCAGCTCATTGTAGCAACCCCACTTGTATGTCTCATACCACGGCAATATCTCATAAGGATAGATGAAATAGGCCCTCGCTGTCTGCCAGGCACGCTCCAGGTATCCCTCAGCATCAAGGTAATGCACCTTGTCAGGATACATTTTCGCTATCTGGTACATGTGATAGTAGAGCATGGTGACATGAGGATAGTCATATGACCTCCATATCTTCATCTTGTCAAGGTTGGAATGCCTGATCTTTGCCCTTTCAACAGGATCACGGGCGACCTTCCAGTTGGGCACGCCATATACTCCGTAGGGATAAGGATCATCCTTGTCTGTCCTCTGGAGCCCGTTCCAGACAAAATACTCCAGGTAGTACTCAACCGCATCAATCTCCTTCTGTTCAGGGAAATAGACATTTTTGGCAGCCACATACGGCGCCTTGCAGAGTCCCGGGTCATCGCATGCAAGCACATAACCCCACCATCCGTCAAAGCCGTCAGTGTTATCGGGCCCACGGAGAATACCGTTTTTCATATCATAGGCTGAGAAGAGACCATTATACCATTTGGTGGTATCACGGTGCTGGGTACTGTTTACGATGAATGAACTCCTCTTCTTTACCAGCGTTTCAAGCGGTTCAGTGGCAAAGAACTCAAGATAAGTCTTCTGACCTTTGCCATAATGGACTGTCAGCATGTTTTCACCGAGCTTGCGGAAACTCACCTCATAAAGATGGTGCCCCGGTTTTTTCTCTCCCAGGCAGATTATCTCTGTCTGCGCCGGGAACTCCGCCACTACAGAATCAACCACGTTGCGTGTGTGCAGTGAGAACTGTGCCTTCAGATCCGAAGGCACCGTCATGCCGGGAACCACCCTGATATCAAACAGCCCTTCATCATAAAGCAGTTGCCGCATCATGTCCCAGCTGTCAGCCCAGGCTATCCTGAAGCTGTGCCTGAGAGAGTTGCGGCCGGTATTGCCGCCAATTGTTACTGAGGTGTTCGGCTGCCTCCAGGTGCCGCTCTCCACCGCTGCTGCCGCTGCTGCCGAGTGAATGTAAACACAGTATCCTCCCCTCCCGCCGTCAAAATACTCCAGGCCCGTCCCCTCTCCGGGAAGAATCATAAGATAGGGAGGTTTCCCCGAAGGCCTTGTAAAATAAAGGAATGAACCATCGCCGGAAATAAAGTGATGCTTCGTGAAGCTCCGCTCGAAAATAGTATCAGGATTCTCACTGCGGGCTATGCTCCATGGCAGGTAAAGCCCGAGATCTCCTATCTCAACCTCTTTGCCTTCACGTGTGCCGATCTCGATTACCCAGTCCAGCGCATTTCCGGCAAGGGAAAAACTTTGCGTCAGTGTGACCGGCTCCCCGGCATCATCTGACTCAAGCACCACCCTGCCGCCATCATCTTTCACTGAGCCTGATCTGTTAAACGGCCTTTCAATCCATGCTCCGTTGCCGGTCCTGTAAACAAGCTTTACCCTTCCCCACGGTGTACGGGCATTTACAATGTCAGCACCGTAACGGTCAGACGGATCAATGACCGAGGCCAGACCTTCAGGTGTTACAAGGGCTTTCATCCTCTCACTCTGAAGCACCTTCCCCCCTGAAGTGTCCTGGCCATTAACGACAGTTGCGGCTCCACAGAGTGCCAGCAGTGAGAGGATGAAGAATCCCTGTATGATGATTTTTTTTCCTGACATATCACTCCGCGTTCTTATTGATCCAAACTATCGAGGTAGGACTCCAGTCTCTTTGCTGGTCACCTTCCCTTACCGCCCCGGCTCCAAGGGCCCTGTTCAGTCTCAGATAGTTGGGGATAGCCAGGAGATCTGTTCCGTCAATCCATTTGCCCTTTATTGTCATGATGCCACCGAACATATCATTGCGCCATTCGGCTGTGAACGGAGCATCTCCGACAGCTTTCTCTATGTCAGGCTGGTCAGCTTTCTCCACATTATAGATCATAGGCCCGTACCTCAGGGCTATCCTGCCACGGTCAGCTTCAATCCTCTCATCAGCAGTGATCTGCTGAACCTCCATTGGAATGGAAAATGAGATGACATCGCCTCTTTTCCACTCCCTCGTTATGGGTACATATCCACGGTTGAGCTGCATGGTCACGGCCTCACCGTTGACAGTAAGATTACTGATTGTATTCAGTTCGGGAACAGAGGTGTACAAATCACTTGTCTTCCTGTCGGGAACCCTGACCCATATGGTAAATTCCCTTGTCTCAGCCGGATTGACAGTTATTGAGACATCGCCGCTCCAGGGATAATCAGTCTCCTGAACCATCTCTACGGTAGTGCCTGCAACTTTCTCCACATTGATGGTGCTGCCGATGAAAAGGTTGACATAAATGCCGTCATCGCTCTTCACATACGTCCAGGTTGGAATCATCAGCAGTGTCCTTGGAATATTTCCCACGCAGCAGGGACAGACATGCCAGTCGGAGCGCATCCGGTTTGAAGAGAGCGGGTTGGTATAGTAGAAGTTCCTGCCCTCGAAATCAATCGATCCGAGCAACGCGTTATACATGGTCTCCTCATAAAGATCCGCATATTTGGCATCGTGATAGGCAATATTCATCTTGTGCTGGAAGAAAATGAGCCCGCAGCTTGAGCACGATTCGCAGTATGCATTGTTGCCCAGCACATAGTTCCTGCCAAATCCTTCTGAGGTCTCTCCGCTTCCCACACCGCCTGTCACATAGTACTTTTTGTTAACCATGTTGTCCCATAGTGACATGACAGCGCTCTGGTAATCAGTGTCACCTGTTTCAGCGGCCACGTCTGCCATTCCCGAGTAGGTGTAAACTGCCCTGACGGCATGACCCACAGCTTCATACTGCTCCTGTACCGGCACATGGCTCTGGTCATACTCCGAACCATCCTTACGGCTGTCAAGCAGGAACTTCGCAAGTTCGATATAGCTGTCACCGCGACCATTGCCTTCCATGTCATTCACGAAGCGTCCGAAACGCACCAGCGCCTGCTCCATCTCCTGGTGACCGTCATACCACTCCTTCTTGCCGGGACCGATATTTGCAACCCAGCAGTCAGCAAGTTTCTTTGCTCCCTCATAGAGCCGTGTGTCACTCCCTTCAGTAAGGGTATAGTGATTAATTGCCGATTCAATGAAATAACCTGCCACATAACCCTCATGATTGCCCCTTGTCTGTGGTGCCCAGCGTTCCTTCCACCTGGTGGTGTCACGGAGCGTAAATGCTGTCTGCAGGTAGCCGTCAGGCTCCTGTGCGGCAAGGATAACAGGTATCCACTTCTCAAGAGTCTTCTTCATCTTCTCCTGGGCAGCAATGATTTCCCTGTCACCCTGCGGATCAACCATCAGTGCTATACACATTGACTCAATCGTCTGGTGTACCCAGGCATTCGAGAATACATATCCCAGATGCCTGCCGTGCGGCTCGCCGCGAAGAGCCTTCGCTGCCTCAATAAAATTATCAAGCCCTCCCTGACCACGTTCAAGGTCAGTTCGTTCTATCATCTCGATGCAATGAGGTATCCAGTTGACGATAAGTGCTTTGGCCCGGTCATTCCAGAGCGGGTTGTTAATCTTGTACCTGCGGGTGTAAACCACATCAAGCCTCTTCTCCTCGGGCGGATTGACAACTGAAACCTTCAGTGAAGATGACGATCTCATCTTCCCCGCCTGTGCAGACAGTGTCAGGACATAATCTCCCGGTACCGTGAAGGTGGCTGTGGTTGTATCACTCTTCGCATCTTCAAATCTGACAGTACCAGGCCCTTCGGCGCTCCACTTCGTCTTCTTCAGCGGATCAACACTCTTTATCAGGCCTGAGAGATAGGTCTTTCCTCCGGTAACAACGCTTCGGTCTATACCGGCTTTAATGACAGGTGCTACGGCAGGAGCCCCTTCAGGCTTGAATACCTGCCACTCCAGAACAGGAGAGAGAAAACGCTCCACGGAATCAAGCTCAAGCATGAGCCTGGTAGTTGACACCTCAGTAAATGTGGTGTGATTGAACCTGTCATTTTCAATCTCCATGCCGGAAGCATTCGCAACATCAACATACTCCTCACCGTTCCAGTATTTGAACCGGTATGCCTGCGGCAGTTTTACAAAGCTCTCATAATCATACAGGAAGACAGCAACCTCATCTATTGATACAGGCTGTTCCCAAACATACTCATAACGCATGACATTGAGTCTCTGTTGCCGCTGCTGCGGCCTGTTCGGGTTGTTCATCCAGCGTCTCATATCGCTGTTGACACTGTCAGGGATAAGTCCGTCATTTAGTTCCCTGATCTCTCTCTGCCCTCCACGGGTGACCTGCCCTCCCCTTGCCAGCACTGCAAGGTTGGCCTTTCCGGAATCACCGGATCTGCCGGTGGTGCATGAAGGAAGTGCCATGATTGCCATCAGGGCAACTGCCAGAACTGGAATGATTTTTTTTGTTCTCATTTACCGGATTTTTAAAACTGATATGAATACATTAGTTCGGTATACTATCAATTGATTGCCCATAACTACCTGATTATCAGAATTGATCATCTTGTTTAAATGAGCACTTCAATTGATTGATTATGTATCTGTCAGCAAAAACCTGCCTGCCTGTCATGAATAAAAACAGATCAGTTATTCAAGCTGAATACAAACAGGTTGATACTTGCCGGTGGTATTGCAAGAGTGTTACCGGAAGCAACTTTCACCGGCCCTTCGATCTTCACATTCTCAGGTCTGCCCGGCTCATTCGTTGCCATATCGTCAGGAGCTGTAACCTGCCACAGTTCCACGTCACCCGAAATGGTTCCGTTAAGAACTTTAACCGGCAGTTTCACCTCATCCCATGTAGCATTTACAACTGACACCGTCAGTTTTTTACCCTCGCTGTCAAGTGTTGCTGCTATATCAAGTGGCCTGGTCTCTCCGGTGATGGTCACCGGGATTGTTCCAAACTGCTGCCTGTAAAGCTTGAGCACCTGTCCGGTGGCATCAAGGACTGAACTTGTTGTGTTGGTTTTTATACATCCTATCACGTTAACTGTCTGAGCATAGTTTGCCATAAAGACCATATCACTCTGCCTTGAATACTCGTTCAGACCGGCAGCAATACCCATGGCATCACGCATGAAGTAGCGTGTTCCCAGCTCTCCGTAGATATGCGGGCCGTACCAGTAGTTCCACTCATCCATACATATACGGATATCCTTGCCTTCAAGCTGTGGTATCTCCTTCCTGTACTGGCGGTGGGCTTCAGCCTTCTCTCTGATTGCATCGGGGATCTGCTTCACGTGGGTCATGAGCCCTCCTCCGTGCCAGTCCTGACGGTAAAAGTGCTCGCTGATCAGGTCCATACTCTCCGAGCAGTTTGTAAGCACCATCCGGTCCCAGTCGCCCAGCTCGCCCACAGCAATGAGCTTGATGTCAGGGTCAACGCTTCTCATTGCATCGGCGAATGCATTGTGCTTTCTGACAAAATCCTCAGTTGACATATGCCCCAGTTGCCAGTTACCATACATCTCATTACCTATTGACCACCATTTCACATTCCATGGTTCAGGATGGCCGTTGGCAGCCCTGAGCCTGCCCATGGGGGTATCGGCTGAGCCGTTGCAGTACTCGACCTCCTCGCGTGCCTGTTTTGAATCACCCAGTCCGGCATTGACTGCTATGTAAGGTTCAGTGCCCAGTATTTCGCAGAAGGCAATGAATTCATGAAGGCCCACATCATTATGCTCCACACCCTGCCATGCCGGGTTTTTGCGCGGCGGTCTCCTGTCGCGGTCACCTATACCGTCCTTCCAGTTATAACCGCTGACAAAATTGCCCCCGGGCCAGCGATATACCGGTGCGTTGAGCTCCTTCAGCAGCGCTATGACATCTGAACGGAATCCCTCCATGTTGTCTGATGGCATCAGGCTGACGGTGCCCACCCATACCTTACCATTGCCTTCCGGCTCGATGGTCAGGGAAGCATTGTGAGTCATTTCGCCGGAGTGGTATTTCAGCGGATAGGCCGAAAAAACAGTGCCCGGCTTGTCAATCGTGACACTCTGTGACTCCGCGCCCCGGCCCAGGGTAACCTTTACGGCGGTAATACCCGGTGTAGCCTTCAGAATAATCCGACCCTCATAATCAATATCCGGCTTAAGGCCGAGGCCTGACTGCCGTAAGACGGCTGCACCGCTGCCGTCAACACCCAGCACCGGGGTTTTGTCACCGGTAAAAGGATTGGCCCTGTCAACCGAGAAGAGCTCCCTCTTGCCTCCCAACTGCCAGGGTGACTCCCTGTCGCCGGGCGAGTACCAGAACTTACGGTCTTCAAGCATCTCAGCCCATATGCCTCCGTAGATGCACCTGCCGAGGTGTTCTATGAACTGACCGTAGATATACTCTGACATCGGCTCCTTCCTGTCAGCGAGATCAATTGAGATCGCTGTGTTCAGTTTATCGGACGAAATCAGTTCCAGTGACATGTCATCAAACCAGGCCCTTCCTGCTGCCGGACCATCAATACCGAGCAGGCAGGAGAGAATTGCCGAATCATCATTACCGGTTTTGAATACGAATTCAATCTTTTGCCAGTCATTGGTTCCTGTCAGGCCTGTATATTCAGCGTCAAAGGTGTCAAACCGGAAACCGGCGCCTTTGCCACCGCGTGACTCTACCCCTTCAGTCTTAACCCAGCCTGTGAACTTGTATTCAGACCACGGCCTGAGTTCAACTTTAGTCATCCACCTGCCTCCGGCAGGACGATTGCTCTGCAGCATCAGGCTACGATTTCCCTGATGGGCTTCATAGTCATAGAAGGCAATCATGCCTCCTCTGCCGGATTCGGCAATCCAACCGGTCACAGACGAGCCGACACCCTCTTCGGCCGACGGGTTGGTAATCAGTGTGTTCTGCCCCCCTCCTCCGGAGCAGGAGGAGAAGAACATGGCAGCAGCAAAAATCAACAGCAGGTTTCTCATGAGTGTTAAAATTTGTTATTATCGTTTTATAAAAAACGTAAAAGGCCGGTAAAAAGCGGCCTTTTACTAATAATCCTAAATCACAAAACTATACTATTACCTTCTCCACTCATTTACTCCGTCCCTTATGCGGTTTCTCCAGACAAGGCTTGAGCTTGCATTTGTATAGTAGGTAGCATCCTCATAGATGACCTTATAGTTCAGTGTCAGCGTGCTCGTTTCCGGATTCCAGGTACTGGCACCGTTGGGCAATACATCCGCTATCGGCCTCTCCTCCGGGGTCATCGGGTCTCCGATGCCCATCACCTGCCATTCAGAGATACCAACAGACTCAGTTGAGTTGATGAAATTGAGTCTTATGGCATCAGTTGTAATTTCATCAAATGTGGTGACATTGAATTTATCCGGTGCAACTCCGTAACCAACAGGGTTTGGTACTTCTTCCCATGTATCGGTTTCCATGTTATGGTATTCCACATACTGATCAGTCGGGAAGAGGAGACCGCCTCCGTCACTCCACCAGAAAACATTTGATGCCATCATTCTGTAGGGTCTGGCAAAAGTATACTGAATCCAGCCCCAGTCATTGGCACTGTACCAGTTGCCGAACTTCGGATAGGTATAGTCACTCAGTGACTTGGCAGGTACTAACCCGTCATTGACGGCGGAGAGTGTCTCCCAGCCTGAGACATAGTCGGTAGTGACTACGGGATTGTACTCTGTGGCCAGGTTGACAGGCGTAGGCGGCGGATTGGGCAGCTTGCGCCATGTGACAGTATTGTCGGGATGAATCCTGTAGTTCATTGTATAACCTGCTCCATAGAGATGCAGGATGCCGTTTGCCGCAATTGAATCAAGTGATATTGTCTGTGCTGAGATTACACTCGTCATTGATCCGCTTCCCATCTCACTGCCCGTTTCGTCATAGGTGGTGTAGGTGCCGGTATGGTTGTAAAAACCTTCAGCCCGGGTGATGTACTTTATTACCACTATCTTGGTGTTCAGGCCTGAATTGATGCTGTCTGCAGATGTCTCCGTCAGCCGGAAGGGTATGGCATAATGGTATTTCACCGCATCCGGGTCATTCAGGAACCTGGTGGAATCAAGTGTTATCGTCAGCCTGCCGATATACTCTCCCGAAGGAATGGTCATTGTATTGGCATTGCTCAGGCTGTAGTAGTCTGCCGGCATCAGCTCATAAGCTGTGCCTGCCAGCAGGGTCGGGTCAATGGTGAAACGAACCCATCGCTCCTCCTTGTTTTCAAGGACTCCGGCAAGATATACCCCTATATCAAGCTTGAGCCCTTCGCCTTTGACCACTGTCCTTCCCAGCTCACCGGCAGTGCTCAGACCACCTGTGGCTGTTGAAAACGCAACAGTGGTATAAGGATAGTCATTTCTGAACTCTTCGTAGCAACCTGTCAGAATGACCGCTATTATCAGTATTGCAAATATCTTTTTCATATTTCCTTTTTTATCTTTCCCGTTAAGGAAAATAATTTTACCATCCACTGTTCTGTTTCAGATTACTCATAATTAGGGTCTGCCTGTATGGTACCGGGACATATCTCATATAATCCTGAAACGTGTGAGTCTCAACATCAACGTAATCATAGCTGTCATAGTTGATGTTCCATACCCTCCATTCAATAACCCCTACAGATTGAGTGGTGTTGGTGAAATTGATACGGATACCGGTAGTGACTACTGTATTGAATACAGTGGTAGTCCAGGTGTCAGCAGCAACTGCGTACCCGGAAGGATTTTCAACGGATTTCCAGGTGTCTGTAGCTGAATCGTAATACTCAATGTAGACCTGTGTCGGAAGCAGGAGGCCTCCACCATCAGTGAACCAGTAGATTTCCGATTTGGCTATGGAAGTCGGTTCGGCAAAGTCATACTGAATATATCTCCACACACCGGCGCTGTTCCAGTTTCCATATTTGCCGTGTGAATTATCTGTTGAGGAAGTTGGCGTAAACCCGTCATTAACAGCAGAAAGGGTCTCCCAGGGTGAGCAGTAGTCAGTTGAAACGGTTGCTCCCGGCGCAAGGTTTGTCGGATCAGGCAAATCTGATTTGGTAATCTTCACCCCTTTGACTGTATGATCAAGTGGCAGGTTCCATCTTCTGATATCCCAGAAACGGTGACCCTCAAAGCAGAGTTCAAGGCGTCTTTCGTTACGGACAAGCTCCCTGAACGCATCCTTGCCTGCTGCAGCCTGATCAAGACGGTACTGGTCCTGCTGACCCGCGGTCAGAGGATCAGAGTCTATGCCTGCCCTGTTCCTGATAAGAGCCAGAACGGTGTTTGCCGAATACCCGAGGGTAGCATCATCGGGGCCGTATGCCTCATTGGCCGCTTCTATAAAATTCAGGTAGAGTTCCGTCTTGCTGAGAAACACCCTGAAACGGTAGCTTGTGGTAACATCCCCGGGTGTAAGCCTGACATTGCTGTTAAGCAGCTTCCTGAGGTAATAACCTGTACGTGTACCCTGGAGGCTGAGACCTCCCGGTGCATCATCACCGCCAATATAGGTCTGTACAACAGTACCGTTCTGGGTTGTGCCGTTCCTGAATATAAACCTGTCAAACCTGCCGTCACGGCTGGCATAAGGGTTAGATGGATTGTAGAGAGTTGTCTCATCAATCGGATAACCATTACTGACTGGAAAAGCATCAACAAGATTTTGTGACGGGTTGCAGGCACCATATCCAAAAAGTGAAGGAGGATAAAAAGAATACTCCCAGTTGTTTGAGGAATACTCCGGCTGAATCCAGATGTTATTCAGGCTGCCTGAATTGTTTGTAGTGTAATTGAAGTCATGCAGATTGAGACCTCCGTAATAATCCATTGCCTGGCTTGCAACCTGTGCAGCACGAACCCACAGGTCCTGTGTTGAAGGGCCATATGCCGGACTTGCAGCATAGAGGTAAACCCTTGCCTTCAGCGCCCAGGCAGCCATGGCGCTGCCCCTGCCGGCATTCGAGTTATTGTTGTACGATGCGCTTCCATTATACCACTTAGGCAGAAGGACAATGGCCGAATCACAGTCCTTTGCAATCTGCGCAACGCACTCTTCATAGGTATTGCGCGGACGGTCAAGATTGTCAGAAGTGCTCAGCACATCAGTTACTATCGGAAAACCAAGGCATTCACCACCGCCGGCCGGATAGCCCGCATAGGTCCTCAGCAGAAGCCACTGGTACCATGCCCTCATGAAGTAGGCTTCTCCCCTCCTCTGCTTCTGGAGAATCTTGTTTAGAGCCGGATCGGAAACACTGTAGAGCAGATTCTTGCAGTCCCTGAGATACATGTTCAGGTATCCGATAGCCTCATACCAGGCATCCCACTGGCCGATGGGGTTCCCCTGAACGGTCCAGTTGCCAAGGGCAAGCGAATTGCCGCCCGGAACGGCAGGAACGGCATTATCAGTATAGTACTCGGTATAATCAATATACTCAGTATTGAGGATTGCATATGCCTGTGCCAGCAATCCCTCTCCATAGACAGCATTACCAAGGAGCTCATCAGTGGTGAGGTCCTCAATCGGCCTGGGATCAAGAAACTCACATGAGACCACTGCAATTGCCGTAAGGAGAAATATTATCGTTCGTTTCATTGTTTCAGTTTTTAACATTAAAACTTGCAGGATATTCCGGCAGTGATGGTTCTGAATAACGGGTATCCTGTTATTCCGGCATTGATATTCTCCGGATCTACACTGTATTTCTTCAGTGATGAAACAGCTGCCAGGTTGGTTCCCCTTACGTAGAGCTTCAGGTCATTCATTGCCAGTTTGCGTATAGCCGTAACCGGGAATGTGTAACTTATTTCAACGTTCTTCAGCCTGAAGTAAGCTGCCTTTGCAACCCAGAAAGTCGAATATTGATAGTTGTTCTGCGAAACCGTCGTGAGCCTCGGATAATCATTGGTAGCAGGGAACCTGTCAAGCATCAGCTCAGAATAGTTCTGGCCGGTACCGTTAATCATGAAGTACCTGTTGTTGGCAAGCATCACGCTGCCGTCAGCCTCACCCTGCCCGAGGAGATATATGCCAAAGCCCTTGTATCCGGCGGAGAGATTGAGTCCGTAGAAGAATCTGGGCGAGTGGTAATCTGTAACCTCCACATCAAGCTCATCAACAACATTATCACCGTTGAGGTCAGCATACCTGATGTCACCGGGCTGAAGTGCTCCCCAGCTCTGGGTTACACCCCTTGATGTTATCTCACCTGCTGTCTGGTAGAGACCCTCTGCATTATAGATTACGAAAGCATCCATATCGGTACCGGTTCTCTTCTGGTACTCGGGCAATGCATCAGGCTCATCCACAACAAGATATTTGCCCCTTATGTATAACGCGTTCCCGCCGATACCATACCTGAAGTCGCCAATACTCTTATTCCACTGTATCAATCCGTCAATACCCCATCTCATATCCTCACCATAGTTGGTTGCCGGAAGGAACTGCGGGCTGCCAATGATTGAAGGAGTAGACGCTCCCTTGTTTGATATTTTGTCATAGTTCTTTTCATTGAAGTAGTTCACTTCAATTCCAAGTGACTTGCCGAAGAGCTGTGCCTGTGCCCCGATGTTGATAAAGCGTCTCTTGGGGAGCACAAAATCCTCGGTAGCGGTCTGCACCAGTCTGTAGATATTCACATAATCACCGTACTGGGTAGCTACGCCCGATCTCCAGCTGCCTGAGTAAGTCCACAGAGTCTCAAAAAGGTAGAACGGGTTGTAGCCCTGAAGGTAATAGTCATTAATACCCATGATGCCTGCTGATCCGTAAACCTTCAGGTAATCTACAGAGGTGTTTGACCTCAAAAAATCCTCATTGCTGGCAATCCATGCAAGGCCGGCAGTAGGATAGAGTGAAAACCTCTGCCCTGCCGGCATCCTGTTGCTGCCTGAGTAAACCAGGTCAAGCTGTGCCACATACCTGTCATCAAAACCATAATTCAGTCTGAAAGAGAGATCTGCCACCTTTGAAGGCTGGTACCAGTCATCATTGGAAGTAATTTCCTCAAGACCTGCAAAGAAGACTGCGTCTGCAGCAACGGAGTTCTTTCCAAACTCACGTTCGAAGTTAAGCCCTGCATATCCGGCAGTTCTCTTCAGAACATTGTAAGATCCCAGTGACATATTGGGAACCACAACCTTTTCAACAACTCTTACCGGAGTTACTCCCTGAAGCCTGTAGAGAGCTTCAGTGCCGCCCTTGCTGTTTATAATGCTGTTTGAGACATCAAACGAAGCATTTCCAAAGGCAGTAAGGCCTTCAACTATGCTTCCCAGGTCAATTACCAGCCTGGCATTGTTCTGGGCGTTCAGAATCATGCCATCACCAAATCCGGAATGTGCCAGTTCGTTTGTCAGGTTGACCGGGAAGTTATCACTCCTGATCAAAAGTGAATCAGCGTAAATGGGATGTGCATTCGACGGGTATACCGAAAGTATATCAAACATATTGTATACACCGGCACCCGACGAGATATTGGCAAAGCGCTGTTTGTTCAGCGATGCGGCGATATTTATGCTGAGGTTCATGAAGTCGTTCAGCTTGATCGCCACATTGCCGCGCAGCTTATACCTGTTGTTCTTTACCTTTTCGCCTACCGTCTCAAGGCCGGAACCTCCAACATAGTCAAACATTGAGAAGTAGGAAACCCTCCTGTCGCCTCCCTCGAAGCTCACGCTTGCCCTGCGAAAGGGTGCTGCCCTGGCCACATATTCTCCGTAATAATCCACATCGGGATGAGTGAGCAGGTTTGAATGGTTCTGGTAGGCGGCGAGATCGGCAGGCGTATACCATGCCTCATAACCGTCATTCTCCAGTGCCTCATTCAAAAGGTTGGCATAATTATAGGAGTCAAGATACTTCGGAAGTGTTGCCGGAGTGTTGAGGCCATATTCTGCCGATACCTTCATCTCACGGTTGAAGCTGGTACCCTTGCGGGTGGTAATCCATATCACGGGACCAGACCCTGAGAGACCTAATACGGCTCTGCCCGAAAGATCCCTTATAACCTGCACCTCGTGAACTTCAGAAGCAGAGAGTCCTGTTATATCCCTCATAATTCCGTCAATGTAAACTGTGGCACCAGTACCCCTGATATATGCACCGAATGATTCATGACCCGGTACCGTTGAATAGGGCTCTATGGTAAGCCCCGGAAGCCTGGCGGAAAGAGCCTCAAGCAATGAGGAGGCAGGATATGACATCAGTTCGTCACCTGTAATGGTGGTAATGGCTGATACTGAACGATCACCTGTTATATCCCTGTAGGGCAATGCAATGTTCTTACTGCCACTGACCATGCTGATCTCTTCGATGACAACAGGCCCGACGTCAGTAGTTCCCGGAGTAACTTCAACGACCTTTATCCTGTAACCTTCAAGACTGACTGTCAGCCTGTCAGGTTCGCCGGTAGTTACGGCAATCTCGAAGCTACCCATTGCATCAGTTACTGCTGACTGGTTTGTGTTGAATGATTTCACCACAATACCCTTCAGAGGCTGATCCTGGCTGGTAACAACACTGCCTTTAACTGTGTTTTTAGGTATCTCCCCTGACTGCCCCGGAGCAATGCCTGAAGCAATGAACAGGAGCATGGCAGAGAGAACCAATATCTTTCTTAATATATTGTTTTTCATAACTTTCGTCTTTCTCTATAATGACCAGATTTTGTTAATTACCAACCCGGATTCTGTTTGAACTCTGCGAACATCAGAGCATCATTTATCGGAATGGGCCACTTGTAGTGCTTCTGCTCGAAGGTTAGAGTAACAACCGGAAGAGCAGTGCGGGAGATATTGTATCCCGTTGGTCTGCCGGGATTCTCAATCAGGTCAACACCGTAGAGTTGTTTGTGCTGGATCTTGTGTGCATCACCCCATCTTGACAGGTCGAAGAAGCGCTTGCCCTCGAGATAAAGCTCAACGGCACGCTCATTCTTGATCCTCTGCCTGAAGCTATCCTTGCTGGCCAGGTACATTGCATTCACACCCGGCATCTCAATACGCTCCCTGACCATGTTCAGGGCCTGAACGGCTGACATGGTTGCACCTGGAAGGGTGTAATCCGGACCGCCAATCTCATTGGCAGCTTCAGCATACATAAGAAGTATGTCAGCATATCTGAAGAAGATGGTATGGGTAAAGGGTGCTGAAGCTCCTGACCAGAGATCAACATTTCTGCCCCAGAACTTACGGGCAAGATATCCGGTATATGAGAAGTGCTTCAGATCACCGCTTGCACGGTCACGACCGCCGTTATAAAGCTCAAGGTAGAGGTCGGTACCACTGGTCCAGCGTTCACGGTTGAAGAGAATGGAGTGGTAGAACCGGGGATCCCTGTCAATATAAGGATTCTGCGGATCATATTCGGGATCATCACCTATCGCAAGACCGTTCCTGGTTTCAAACAGGTCAACAATATTCTGTGAAGGAGAGTAACCCTGAATAATTCCGCCCTCAGCAAGACTGGCAATGGTGAAAGTACTGAACTGGCTCCTCGATGTAACCGCTGAATACATCTCCCAGATGATCTCATCATTGTAGGGAGTGTACATGAATATACTGTCAAAACCACTGGGATAGGTAATCGTTTGAACACCAGAGGGTGCCATGTATGTTACCTGGTCAGTCCCTCCAGAGGGCAGCAGTTTGTACTTGCCCGAGCTCTGGGCATAACTGATCAGATCCCAGGCAGCAGATGCTGCTGCAGTCCAGTACTCGGTATTGTTTGACTGGTTATTGGTCGGACTGGCATCAAACAGAAGCGCAGAAGCCTTCACGGCCATTGCTGCACCCTTTGTGGGTCTTCCTATGTTTGCCATATCCCATTCTTCCGGGAGGAGTTGTGCGGCTGCGTCGCAGTCTTCCGCTATCTTAAGAACAGTCTCATGAAATGAAAGTCTTGGTAATGCGTAGTTGTCTGATCCGCCCAGCGGCTCCGTAAGGTAGGGCATACCACCCTGGCGGATAAGAAACTCATAATAATACCATGCCCTCATGAACCGGGCCTGGCCTTCAAGCTGATTCAACTGCTGCTGGGTGGCATTACCCTCCAGCATCGGCAGTTTCTGAAGACAGATGTTGGCAATGCGGATACTCTGCCATGCTCCCCAGACAGTTGAGAACTGCAGGGCCTGAGCTGTACTGTAGGCACGCAGCCAGTCTCCGGTCTGGACAACACCCATTGTCTCCCATTGGACCGATTCGGTGTAACCCTCGTCACACATTGCTGCAATCATTCCGTAATCATAGTCGGCCAGATAATTGTGCATATCCTTGTACATCCTGTCCTGGAACTTGCGGAAGTTATTATAGTCGGTGAATACCTGCTTCTCGTCCATTCCGGTTGAATCCTGCACCTTGTCAAGGTACTCTTCACAACCCTGGAAAATAAGGGCGAACGCTATAAGTATAATTATAATCCTTTTCATCGTCATTGGTTTTCCTGGTTAGAATGATATCCTCACCTCAAAAGTGAACCGTTTCATCATCGGGTATGCACCGAAGTCAACACCAGAGTTGAAGCCTTCCGGATCACCTCCGAGCTTGAAGGGTGTCCATGTTGCAAGGTTCGTACCGGTCAGGGTAAGGTCAACCTGGCGTATTCCCACCTTCTGGAGAGGATCATTTGCGAGTCTGTAGCTGATTGCCACGTTCTTGAGTCTGGTATAGCGTCCGTCAACGATTGAGAACTCATTGCCAAGGTAGTTGTACTGTGAGGTAGCCACAGAGTGAACTGCAGGCCATTCAGCATCCCTGTTGTCAGGTGTCCAGTGGTTGGCATGTGCAGTCATGGCGTTATCCTTGTTCTGGGTGAAGGGATAGAGATAGAACATACCCCCCTGTCTCATTGCATATGTTGTAGAACCGATCCCGTAAAAGTCAACCCTAAGGGTCAGGTTCTTATAAATGGCAGCCAGGTTTGCTCCCCAGGTAAAAGCGGGGACATACGGGTTACGCGGAACTATCTTGTCAAGATCATTGACAAAACCGTCACCGTTGTAGTCAATGTATTTGAAGTCACCAACTATGGGTGCAGGTCCCGATGCGAGAGGCCACATGAAGAGCTCGTCGAAATCCTGGTAGAACCCGCCGTCCTGTATAGCTGAAAGGGGTGAGTACCCTCCCATGCGCTGTGCAACACCAACCGGCTTGCCCTCCACGGATACGTTCTCGGGCTTGGCATCCGGCTCATCATATGATACAACCCGGCTCTCGTTGGCTGACATGATGCCCCTGAGCTGTATTGTGAAATCCCTCGAGAAATTATGGTTGTAACCCAATTCCACTTCAACACCATGAGCCTTTGTTTCACCGCTGTTGCCGGAAATGGAAGATACGCCAACCCATGAGGGTACTGATCTTCTGACCTGCAGGATGTCTTTTCTGTGCTCATCATAAAGGTCAACATTCAGGGTTACACGATTCTGGAGGAAACCCATCTCGAAACCGAGGTTGGCCTTGATGGCTGTCTCCCAGGTGGCATCGGTTACAGGAATGGTCCCTTCCTGAATATTGGGATACCATATCATCGGGTAACCGAATCCCTGGGTCCTGCTGCTGTTCGAATACTCTGAGATGTAGAGCCACCTGGCTATGCCTGCATCAGAACCTACCATTCCCCATGAAAAACGGGTCTTGAAGTAGTTGAACCATGGCAATTTGTCTTTCCAGAAGCTCTCTTCTGAACCAACCCAACCCAATGCAAATGAGGGGAATGTTCCGAATCGCAGCCCGGGAGCAAACTTCTCTGACCCGGTATGGGCAACACTCGCCTCAAAGAGGTATCTCTCATTATAATTATATGTGGCACGTGCCACCCAGTTCTCCTCATATGAGGGGAAACTGGAAATACCGCGGTACTGCCTGCGGCTGAAAACACCAACGCCGGTCACATTGTGACGGCCGAAACTCCTTGCATAGTCAAGCTGCCCTTTGTAGTAAATGCTCCTGCCTGCGCTCCGAAGTGATTCATTCTGCGATGTAATCAGCTTGGGCTGAGGTGTATCATAATCAAGCACCTGCCAGTTGGTGTACCTTGACCAGGTAGAGTCAGCAGGATTGAGATAATACCCGAAGAGGTATGGAAGTGGATATTCCTTCATGTACTCCTGTGAGGAGTTGAATGAGTAGAAAGCTGATGCCTTGAGCCCCTCTGTGATGAAGTCAAGCTTCTGCTCAAGATTAACGTCTGTGGATACACCGTTGCTCTTGTTGCGCCTGAAACCCATACCACCTACCCACATGAGCCTTACTTCACCCTGCTGGGGGTTCTCATAGTAACGGATGCCATCCTGGTCATACGGTATCTTATCATCAGGAAATGCCTCAAGGGCTTCAGGCGGATAATACGGAAGTGCAGTCACGGCTTCATACCACTGCTCCTGCGTATAGTCATCAACAGGCTTGTTCCATACCTTTATGTTACCTGCCAGGTTAACCGTCAGTTTGGTCGACTTTGTCAGGTTAAAGTCAAGGTTGTTCCTGAAGGTGTAACGGTTGTGCCAGTATGAGGCATCCTTCTTCTCGAACTCGTAGGGGAAAATGCTTCCCACATCAAATATGTCAGACTCATTGAGATAACCCAGTGAAACGAAGTATTTGACAAATGAGTTACCTCCGCGGGCATTGATGTTGTAATTCTGGTCAAATGCCGGCTTGAAATAGAAATCCATCCAGTCAAAATCAGGATAGAGCCAGGGCGAGTCACCTGTGCGGTAGTGCTCCAGTGCCTCGTCTGAAATGAGACTCGACCATTTGCCGTCGTTTTTGTATGCTTCATTGCGGAGAAGCATAGTCTCATATGAGTTCATGTACTTGGGAAGGCGTGTGGCCATCTTGAGCGATGTCTCGGCACTGAAGTCGAGCTGCAGAGCTCCCTCACTTCCCCTTTTGGTGTTGACAATCACAACGCCGTTGGCGCCCTTGACACCATAAACAGCAGTTGCGGAAGCATCCTTGAGGATTGATATGGAGGAGATTTCCTCCGGATCAAGGTTAGTGAACGAACGCTCCACTCCGTCAACAAGGATGAGGGGCGAGTTGCTTCCCATGGAGGCGCCGGCCCTGATCTGCATGGTGATCGACTTGGATTCTTCACCGGGGGTGGCATCCTGCATGAGGACTACCATGCCAGGGAGCACGCCCTGCAGGGAGTTCTCAATGGCACCGCCCATCTTGACATCCTTCAGTCTCTCACCTGAAATCTGCGAGACAGCTCCCGTGACAGTCTCCTTCTTCTGTACACCGTAACCCACCACAACAACGGATTCAATCTCCTCCGTGGCTTCGTTCAGGGTAACATTGATGACTGCCTCTGCTCCCACCGTAATCTTCCGGGTATTCATCCCTACGGATGAAAACACCAGAACCTCCCCGGGAGAAGCGCTGATACTGTACTTACCGTCGATGTCAGTAGATACCCCCCTGGTTGTGCCGTCAATAAAAACGGTCACCCCCGGAAGAGCCTCTCCAAATTCATCAACTACCGTACCTGTGATGGTCATTTGTTGTCCTGACGCCACAAATGGCAACAGGATGAACAGACACATCAATGCATGTAAACGCATCTTCGTGATAAAGTCTGGTTTCATTTTACTGAGGTTGGTTAGTTTAAATTAGGGTGTTAACTATTGTTTGTTTTTATTTGAATTTCAATCTTTTAAAAAATTGCCTGTCATTTAATCATCTCTGTTACGTGTATTTTTTACACTTTTAAACCGAAAAAAAACTATTCTCCAGATCAAAATCAAAAATAATTAATGTAAAAAATACACTTCTACCCCCATCGCAATATAAACTATTTTTTTAATATGGAATACCGTTTTGAAAAAAAATTTCAGCCAATTTAACCTAATTTAAATAAATGCTCCGGAGCCGCGTAAATTCATGGCTTAAAGCCACCATCACCTGTTATTTCAAATCATTTTGTTGACTTCACGGGCATTGCCATGGCAAAAAGGAGAGTGAAATTCTTCCCAAAATGATATAAGAAACATTCCTTTCTGCATCTGGTAACAAGTTACGGAGAGTAAGCCAGGGTGAAATCATAAATGATGCTATATTACTTATATTTAAGGACTTATACTTCTGCCAATATTTAGTATCGATAACTATGACTCCGCTTGTTCCACAAGTCCCGCAGTATGCGGTTGTGGCATCTTTGAATACATTTATTGATCTGAAATTTACAGGTTTTATTGTGGATATGTCATCTGTCATGATTCCTTCATTGTTATTTCCTGACCTTTGCCTGTGGTAGTTACAATTAGCAAGAATACCAGGGCAACAAGATTTGCTATGTCTATAAATTTATAGCAAGGGTGCGGGAGTTCTCCCCGCACCCTCTCATAGCCGCATCGCGGCTGCCTGAATTCTACTTTCCGCTGACCGGAACCCGTACTGTTAGTAACTCGGGTTCTGTGTAAGCTTCGGGTTCTTGTTTATTTCTGTCTGAGGTATCGGGAAAAGAGCCTTCTCAATGCTTGTAGGCCTGTGGTTGAACCAGGTCTTGGTATGGAATACACCGAACCTGATCAGGTCAGTCCTTCTCCTGCCCTCTGCAGCAAATTCCCAGCCCAGTTCATCAAGGAACCTGCCGAACTGGATGTCATCACCACCTTCAGCCTCTGTAACCTCACCGTTAACGACAAATCCGTAATTGTAGGAACTTCCCTCAAGGAGATCTGCACCGGTAACGGTTGCCTTAGCAGGGTTTGCCCTGAAAGAGCGTGCCCTGACATCAGATACTATAAGCGCTGCATCATCCTCATGTCCGGTCCTGAGCAGACATTCGGCCTTCATCATCAGTACATCGGCATAGCGGAACACAACATAGTCATTGCTTAGAGCCGACTTGGCTCCAATCTTTATCTCGTACTTGCCTATGCGGTAGCCCTGATTAGAAGCAGCAAGGTCAATATCCTTCACAAACTTTACATAATCAATTACCAGGTTTCCGTTGTCAGGATTGTACTGAGGGCCCTGTATCCATGTGTCCTTCAGCCTCTGGTCATCAGCATCATAGGTGTCTATCCACTGAGGAACGGCGCAGTTGCCTCCCCATGGCTGTGCTTCCATCTTGAACACTAGCCTGCTGAGCGGATCAAGGGTCTTCATGTGTATCTGCCATCCTGTTGCCTTTGTCTCATCATAGGGCACTGAAAAGATGATCTCCCTCGAGTTTTCGTTTTCGGTTTTGAAGATGTCACGGTAGTATGTCTCAAGCTGGTATTTAGCGCTTGCTATAATGTCATTGCACTCGCTGATACAAAGAGCCCACTGTGCAGTACCTGTGTAAATCTGTGCATTGAGGTAAACCCTTGCAAGGGTTGCCTTGGCTGCCCACTTTGTGAAACGACCGTAGGTACTCTTGTCTACAGTCTCGTTGAGAAGCGGTATGACAGTGGTAAGCTCGCTGACCACAAAATCATATACCTGCTTACGTGTTGCCTGTTCCGGTAGCTCAACATCCTTGTAATCATCAACTATTGGAATATTGCCGTGGGTATCAAGAAGCACCGAATAGTAATATGCTCTTACAGCCCTGAGTTCAGCCAGGAGGTTTTCCTTGCCATTCTCAATCGGTAATTCACCTGACTCAATCTGATAGATGACCCTGTTGGCAGTGTTGATACCCCTGTAACAGTTATTCCAGAGGTTCTGGGGCTGCCACTGGGTTGGTGTCCAGGTATGCTTGTGCATTCTCTGATAGGTTCCGCCATCATACCAGCCATTCGGGCGGGCAGGAGTCACTATCTGGTCTGCAGGCTCTTCCTGGAGGTCAAACATCCCCTGCCAACCTGCCATCATACTACGCATTCCGGTGTAAACCGGGGCAATAATCGCCGGGATATCCTTTTCGGTGGGTACAAACTGCTCGGCAAGAAGCTCAGAATAGACCGTCTCAGAAAGATCTGTACAGGAACCCGCCACCAGCCCCACAAGGATAACCAGACCGCTAATATATCTATGGAATTGCTTTTTCATTGCTGTCATAATTTAACGTTAGAAAGTAAGATTTACACCCAGTGTAAATGTCCTGGTTGTTGGATACTTGTCCCTTTCATCATTGCCCGGGTTAAGACCTATGCGATTCACCTCCGGATCAATGCCCTTGTATCCCGTCAGGGTGTAAAGGTTAAGTCCTGATGCATATACACGCGCATTCTTGACATACTGCTTGTTCCTCATATTGAAGGTATAACCGAGGGTGAGGTTGTCTAACTTCCAGTAATCACCATCCTCAATGTAATAGCTCACGTAAGCCAGGTCATAGGTAAGCCTTGCCTTGCCGTAAACCTTGTCAAATGCACTCTCAAGCATGTTGTACTGGTAAATGCGTGGGTTCTCATAATACATCCTCTGGAAGTTGAGGATCTGAAAACCAAATGCACCCCTCATATTGAACTCCAGGTCAAAGTTCTTGTACCTGAAAGAGTTATTCCACCCCAGGTAATGTTTGGGAAGGCCGTTACCGAGAACTTTCCTGTCATCCTGAGTTGATTCGGTAATTGGGATATGCTTACCTTCAGCACTTTCAATGATCCAGATACCTGCATCGGAAATGTCAACTGATTTCCAGCCGTAGAAGTTACCTATCTGGTCACCTATCTTCACAATGTGAGTTGTCTGCTGAATAGGCTCACCCGTATGCCCTGTATAGAAGAAATCATTGGTGGTCTGGAACTGCTCGTTGGAAAGTGATACGAGTTTGTTCCTGTTCGTGGAGTATGTTACACCAGTCATCCAGTTGAAGTCAGCCTTTGCAACAGGAGTACCCTGGATAAGCACTTCAAGACCGTGGTTATCCATCACACCAACGTTAGAAGTGATTGAAGAATAGAGGTAAGGAGGTGTCGGCACCTGGTAATCCCAAAGCATGTCCTTGGTGCGACGACGGTAGAAGTCAACGGTACCGTTGAGTCTTCCGTCAAGGAATCCGAAGTCAAGGCCAATGTTGATCTCTTCTTTCTTCTCCCAGCGAAGGTCAGGGTTCGGGTTCCGGTTTGGTTCAACACCCTGGATCCATACTCCGTTGGAAAGGAAGCGGGCTCCGTAGTTGAGGCTGATAAGCGACATGTATGAGTTGCCGGGAGCAGTACCGGTAATACCATATCCTGCTCTCAGTTTCAGGTCACTGATAAAATCAATATCTTCCATGAATGATTCACGGCTTATACGCCATCCTGCCGAAATTGCGGGGAAGGTACCCCACTTGTGGTTGGCACCGAACTTCGATGAACCTTCCTGCCTGAGACTTGCCATGAGAAGATACTTGTCATCAAAATTGTAACTTCCCCTTGCAAAGAATGCGATAAGGGTATTCTCGCTCTTGCTGCTGTTCATGGCAGCTTCTCCCCTGGTGAGAGCATCACCGCTCTGCATCCTGTTGTAGCTGTAAAAGTCTGTCGGGAAGTCCCAGTTGGTCATGTAAAATCCCTCGAAGACATTGTTCTGATAGCTATAACCACCCATCAGGTTGATATTGCTCTTGCCAAAAGTGTGAGCATAATCAGTGGTAAGCTCAAGTAGCATTCTCTGATTTGCCGAGGTTCCCCTGGATGCATAACCGTTACGGCCACTCTTCGTTGTAGAGACATGCTTTTTAGTTTGTGCAAAACCACGTGTCTGGTTGTAAGTAGTGTTAGAGATAAGAAGATTTATGTTCCACCTCTTGACCGGAGTAAGAGTAACCTTGCCGTTCATCTGAATCTCCCGGTCGTTGTTTTGACCGTCAGACTCCATAATGTATGCCACCGGGTTGTCATAAAAATATGTGTTACGCTCCTGCCAGATACCATTCTCATCATATATGGCATCCGTCGGGTTCCGGATAATAGCCTGCCTGTAGACATAGCTGTTAAAGCTGTAACCATCACCACCAGTCCAATAGGTACGGTCACGGATAATTGAGTTAAAGTTCATCTTCAGCATGCCGTCAAAAGCCGTATGGTTAACCCCGAAACGTCCTGAAGCCTGCCTGTTGTCAGACCTTATGAACAAACCTTCCCAGTAACGGTAGTTGACCGAAGCGGTGTAGTTGGTATTGGTATTGCCACCTTTCATGGTCAGGTTATGGTTCATGCTGACCGGAACACGGGTGATCTCACCCAACCAGTCAGTACTACTTCCCAGGTCAACAAACCCGGGAACGTCAGCCATGTGCTCCCTGTACTGGTCAGCATTGAGAAAAGGCATCTGCCTGGCAATGGTCTGGATAGTGGCATAGGCATTGTATTCAATGACAGGCTTTACATCCTGTCCTACACCTTTGGTGGTGATAATGATAACACCGTTGGTGCCCCTGGTACCATAGATTGCTGCAGCAGAGCCATCCTTAAGCACGTCAATTGATTCAATGTCCTCCGGAGCTACCGTGGAAAGGCTGCCGGGAATACCATCTATAAGTATCAGAGGCTCTGTGCTTGCTGATAGCGTGGTGATACCACGAAGCATGATCTGAGCGTTCGAGGTAGGGTCACCCGAAGGGTTTGAAATCGTAAGACCAGCCACCTTGCCCTGAATAAGCTGCGCTGCATCCTTAACAGCTCCCTTGACAAAGGCATCAGCTTTTACGCTGGAGATGGAACTGGTAACATCACCCTTCCTCTGAACACCATACCCCACAACAACAATCTCTTCCATGCCAAGAACGTCATACTGGAGAACAACCTCCACGTTTGACAGACCCTGAACATTAATATCCTGGGTCTTCATTCCAACATAGGTGACCTGAATCGTATTCTCTCCTGCAGCAAGGGTGAGGACAAAACGTCCGTCAGCATCGGTTGCAACACCCTTTAGGGTGTTAAGTACCTTAACTGCCGCACCCGGTACAGTTTCTCCGGTCGGATCCTTCACCACACCAGTGAGCTGCCTGGTCTGCGCATGCAGATTGATGGCCAAAAACAACACCAGAAGTGACATCAGCGACCTCATCAGATGAATGCCTGCTCTCCTGCGGGCACACATCACATGTTCTGAAGTACATTCTCTTTTCATAAAGGTTGATTCATTCTGTTAAATTGATTATTAATATCTATAAAGGATTTATTAGTGTATTTATTACACTTTATGATCTGCAATTCAATACTCTGATTATTGTATCGTTGGATTTTCATTGCTTCCTCCTCTTATTAAATGTAATATTTACACTTATTATGAGTGGATGCAAAGATACATTTTCCCCATGAAAGACATTATGCTTTACAACATGTTCTGCAATCGATTTAAATGAAGGGGTTTCACTCCGTCACTCAATGATTACCTCATGTATTCCCGAGGAAAAATCCTTGTTGAGTTTCACGTTTATTCTGATGGCAGTGGTCTTTACCGGCTCAATCTCCGCAATGTTCCAGGCATCCCTGGTGACCGCCAGGGGGGCTTCAGATGGAACCTTTCTCCATGTGCCTCCAGAAAGGTATTCTATCTCCCATGCATCGGGAATCCTGCATCCGCCAGACGGGCCGTCATCAAACCAGTAAACCTTCACTTTTGATACCGTCTCCGGCTTCGTGAAGTCAAACCTTACCCATTCCCACCGGTTATTGTTCGGCCACCAGTGATAATAGGGCCAGGTGTGGTCATTTGAGTTGGCAGGCTCCAACTGGTCAGTGACTGATGCCAGAGCCCTGTTCTGCAAGCTGCCGGTTACCTTACTCGTATGGGCAATCGTAGGTGCAGGGGCCGGTCTGGCACTTGTCTCCTTAAAGGGAAGCCATACCTTCATCTCGCCCGGACCGCGGTTGTTCCAAAGGAAATAGGGAATCAGGGTCAGGTCACGGTAATCTCCGAGTGAAACCGTACCGTCAAGATTCCTTGATGCCATCCTTGCCTTCGTGGTAATAATCTCCGTCCCGTTGAGCATGTCAGGCCTGAAGGTGGCAGTGAACTCCGGGTTCTCGTCAATAACCAGCCCAAGCACCTGGCCTTCAGTATTATCAGGCCATTCGGCACAGAACACCAGGGGACCTCTCTGAACGGCATACTTATCTGTATCTTCCTTTACCCTCTCATCAGCGAGAACAGTTCTGACCGGCATCGGGATATCAAGTTCAATCCTGTCTCCCGCCTGCCACTTGCGGGTAATAACAGCATAACCATTCTCTGTTTTTGCATCGGTTGGTACGCCATTGACCAGCAGTGTATGCTTTTCATCCGATTGGCTGCCGAAGCTGTACAGTCCGCCGGGAATGGCTTCATTCCTTGCCCAGCCGGGGATACGGACACGCACGGTGAACCTGCCTGCCTTCTCCGGATCAATAATCATGGTGACTTTGCCTTCCCATGGATAGTTGGTCTCCTGCGCGATCCTCACACTCCGCCCCCCCATTTCAATATCGGCATTGTTTGAAGCAAACAGGTTTACATACAGGTCCTTGTCAGTCACGGAATAGATGTATCCCGGAATGGCAGGCAGGAACCTGCAGACATTTGACGGGCAGCAGGCGCAGCCAAACCATGCAGATCTCTCATGCTGGCCGTTCGACTCCAGCGGGTTGGGATAGAAGAACCTGTCTCCTGCCAGGTTTACGCCCGAAAGGGCACCGTTATAGAGCGTCTTCTCAAGAATGTCAAAATACTTCCCCTCACCGTGCAGCGAGAAGAGCCTGTGATTGAAGAAGATGTCTCCGATAGAGGCACAGGTCTCGCAGTATGCTGACATGTTCGGGAGGTGATACGGCTCGGCAAAACCTTCGTTTCCGCCAGAGGCGCCAATACCGCCGGTGATGTACATCTTCCTGTAAACCAGGTCTTCCCATATTCTGGTTATTGCATTTATATATGCCTTATCACCAAGGATGGCAGCCACATCAGCCATTCCTGAATACATGTATGTAGCCCTGACTGAGTGACCAACCGCTTCTGTCTGGTCAATAACCTTCTTGTGGCTCTGCGAATACTCCTCGCCGTCATCACGTGCACCACGGGCGTCGAGGAAGAATTTTGCCAGGTCAAGATATCTCTTCTCCCCGGTAACACTGTAGAGCTTGACAAGCCCCATCTCAATCACCTGGTGCCCGGGATAGCTTACAAATGCATCCCACCCGAAATCCTTGTCAACAAGGTCAGCCGACTTGATGGAAATATCCAGCAATTCCCTTTTGCCGGTTGCCTGGTAGTAGGCCACGGCTGCCTCGTACATGTGCCCCAGGTTGTAAAGTTCATGACTCAGTATGTTAGTCTTCTCCCACCTCTCTCCCTCTGCCCAGTCATGCAGCTTTCCGTATCCCATCTCCGCTATCGTGCGGTTGGTATAGAGGTAACCGTCATCTTCCTGCGCGAGGCCTATCTTATATATTAAGGTGTCAAGGCAGGCTTCCAGCTCTGCATCCGGAAAGGTCTGGAGCGAGTAGCTTGCTCCTTCAATAATCTTCGTAACGTCAGAATCATCAAATGGATAGATTGTCTGAAACGCCCCGGTATCAAGTCCTCCGGCAATCTCGAAGTTTTTAATTCGTCCTGTGGATTCGCAGTACCCGAAAGCAATAGGTATGGTCACCTCGTGATTCTTTTTGATACGCGGAGCCCAGAAGTTGTCAGTCATCTTCACCGATGTGAAGGGCACCGGCCGGATGGGGTAATTCCCGTCACCCTTGTCGCCTGTGCATGAAGCCATGGTGATTGCCGCTGCTGCGGCGAAAATTGTAACTCTTCCCTTGATATTCATCATAATATAATTTTGATCCTAAATGCATTATGCAACCCACACAACTGAAGATCATATAAACAGATTTTTGTCTGTTTGATACATGTGGGTTTCATGATTTACTGGTTGTTTGTTTTGATCCAGACTATCATCTCTCCCTTCCCCCTGTTTGCCCAGGAGTAATATGGCACTGCCCTGGCCTCTTTTACTGTGCCGGTGTTGTCGGTTACAGGGAATGTCAGGGTGCCTGTGCCGCCTGTCAGTGACTGATCAAATTCAAATACCGGCTTCACCGAGGTATCAACTGTCAACTCCCTGACAGGTCCGTTGTCAGCCTGCTCAAGGCAATATACCATCGGTCCGATTCCCAGTGCCACCCTGCCGCTGTCAGCAGCCACCTCTTTCCTTGCTGCAATGAATCTCGGTTCCATCGGAAGGGAGATTTCAACAATGTCTCCCGACTTCCATTCCCTGTCAATATGAGCGAATCCGTCAGAGATCGGAGCCTTGAACTTTTTGCCATTCACCTTTATTCCTGCCCTTCCCTTCGCCGGTGTGACATACCTGTACAGATCGCCTTCAGCAGGTGCTCCTCCGGTCCACGCCGGGATACGAACACCCATGGCAAACCGGCTATTTTCCGCTGACGGCTTTACCGTTACCCTGACATTGCCTGTCCATGGGTATCCGGTCTCCACCGTAACATCAGCCTCACCATCCGGAACAGACAGATGCGCGGATGAACCGATGAAGAGGTTCAGGTTAATGCCGGCCGTTGTCTCAGACCATATATATTGTTTCATTGAAGGCATGAAACGGGCCACATTAGAGGGGCAGCATGAACACTCGAACCAGCCTGCCCTCTCGAAACTTCCGTCAGATTCGAGGGGATTGGGATAGAAAAAGTTGCACCCGTCCTCTCCGATACCCGATATAAGTCCGTTGTAGAGAGTCCTTTCCAGCACATCAAGATACTTTGCCTTGCCGGTGGCAGAGTATAACCGGTGATTCCAGAAAACATTGGCTACCGAAGCACAGGTCTCGGTGTATGCTGTCATGTTGGGGAGCTCGAAGGCTTCGCCGAAGGCCTCTCCATATTCCTTGGAACCTATTCCTCCGGTAATATATATCTTGCCGCGTATCACGTCGTGCCAGATCTTTTCTGACGCCTCGAGGTAGCTGTTGTCTCCTGTGACACGTGACAGGTCAGCCATTGCCGTGTACAAATATGCGCCCCGCACAGCATGCCCCACCGCCTCGGTCTGTTCGAGCACCGGCAGGTGCATCTGCAGATAAACCGAGTCATTGTAAACCTCGAAACGTGATCCTGCAGGGTGCCTGGTATACTCTTCCTGTTTGCCCCTGACATCAATGAAAAACCGGGCCAGCTCAAGCCAGCGGTCATTGCCTGTCAGTTCATAGAGTTTTATAAGCCCTGTCTCTATCTCCTGATGTCCGGGGGCAATCTCACGCAGGCCCCAGCCAAACTCCGAAGCTACCAGCTCCGCATTCTTCAGGGCCACGTTCAGGAAACTATTTGAGCCTGTTGCCAGGTAGTGCGCCACGGCAGCCTCATACATGTGCCCCACATTGTATAGTTCATGGCTTACCCGCTCGTCTATCCATCTCTCCTTTCCTGCCCCGGGCGCCATATTGACCGGGTCGATGGTACGTGTGGTGTAGAGATAGCCGTCATCCTCCTGTGCTGCAGCAATAAGTGTAACAAGACTGTCTACATAGTGGCGGAGCGCGGGGTCTGGTGTCTCGAGAAGTGAATAACAGGCCCCTTCAATTATCTTGAAAACGTCTGAATCATTGTAGCGTGCACCTGTATGCTTCCCCTTCTTAAGTCCGCCGGCTATGGCGAAGTTGTCAATGCGCCCTGTCTCCTCACACTTGCCGAAGGCGTATGGTATTGTAACCGTCCGGTTTCTTTCGATGAGCGGCTTCCAGAAAGAATCGTTCACGGTAACTGAGTGAAGCTTAGGTGTTACCAGCCAGCCGTTCTGCACCGTATCCGGTTTTGTGGTTTTGCTTCCGCATGCGGCCATCATGACTGAAACAATTATTATTGCAGTGATCCTTCCCATTATCCCCTGACCTCTTTTCTTATGTTCTTCAGTCTCTTCATCACATCATTGGCTCCACGGCCAAAGTAATCATGCAGAAGCCTGTATTCAGCAAAGAGTTTGTCATATACAGCGACGTTCTCTTTGATGGGCCTGAACGTATGCTCTTTCACCTTTGCCATCACGTCAGCTGCCTCCATTATGGTGTCAAAGCCGCCTGCAGCCTTACCTGCAGCCACCGCACCAAACATTGCAGAGCCCAGTGCCGGTGCCTGGGGTGAGCCCGATATCTTTATCTCCCTGTTGATTACGTCTGCATATATCTGCATCACAAACGGATTCTTTTCGGCGATGCCGCCGGCAGCATAAAACTCTTTCACCGGAACGCCGTTTTCCTCAAATGTCTCTATAATCATCCTTGTACCGAATGCGGTAGCCTCTATCAGCGCCCTGTATATCTCCTCAGGTCTGGTGATAAGGCTCATGCCGGCAATCATTCCCGTCAGGTCAACATCAACGAGGACCGACCTGTTGCCATTCCACCAGTCGAGTGCCACCAGTCCGCTTTCACCAGGTTTAAGCTTTGCAGCCTTTTCTGTAAGCAGGGTATGAAGGTCAATGCCTGCCGCGTCTGCCTCTGCCTTGTACTCAGCCGGTGTGCAGTTCTCAACAAACCACTGGAAGTGGTCACCCACACAACTCTGTCCGGCTTCGTAGCCAAAGAATCCCTCAATGATGCCGTCCTCAACTACTCCGCACATACCCGGTACTTCCCTTTCGATGTTACCCAGAAGCATGTGGCAGGTTGATGTGCCTATGATGGCAAGCATCTTCCCGGGTGAGGTTATTCCCACTGCCGGAATTGATACATGGGCATCAACGTTGGCCACTGCGACGGCTGTGCCCTCCTTCAGCCCGGTCAGCGCAGCAGCTGCGGCAGTGATGGTTCCTGCCTTTGTGCCAACCGGCAGAAGAGTTTGCAGAAGCTTCTTTTCAACCAGCTTCTCCATCTTCGGGTGAAGGGCTTTGAAGAAATCATTTGAAGGATAGCCTTCATGCTTATGCCATATAGCCTTATAACCGGCAGTGCAGGTATTGCGTGTCTCCCTGCCGGTGAGCTGCCATACCACCCAGTCTGCCGCTTCAATGAAACGGTCAGCAGCATCATATACTTCCGGGTCTTCGTTAACGGTCTGCCATATCTTGGGTATCATCCATTCCGAGGAAATCTTTCCGCCGTAACGTTTCAGAAACTTCTCGTTTCTCTCTTCAGCTATGGCGTTCAGCCTGTTGGCCTCATCCTGGGCAGCGTGATGCTTCCATAACTTGACCCATGCGTTGGGCCTTTTCCTGAACTCTTCGAGAAAACAGAGCGGGGTGCCGTCTGCCTTCACCGGCAACACAGTGCAGGCGGTGAAGTCTATTCCCACGCCCACCACCTGGTCAGGTTTAACCATTGACATCTTCATGACCATGGGTATGGTTATCCTGAAGACATCCAGATAATCCTGCGGGTGCTGCAGCGCCCAGTCAACGCCCAGCGGAGTTCCGTCAGGGAGCTTCTCGTCCATGACTCCGTGAGAATATTCGTGAACCGCAACAGCTACCTCTTCTCCTGTTGTAGTATCAACAAGGACCGCTCTCCCTGAAAGGGTTCCAAAATCAACTCCTATAGTATAATTGTGCATCATGATTTATTTGAAAGAACTATTTTTTCTGACCGTAATATGCGTTTTTCCCGTGTTTGCGCAGGTAATGCCTGTCAAGCAGGTGCCTGTCAATTTCTTTTGGATCTGCCAGTGTTGCTGAGATGGCCGCCATGCGTGCAACCTCCTCAAGAACAACGGCATTGTGCACTGCGTCGGCAGGTGTGGCGCCCCAGGTAAACGGCCCGTGCGAGGCAACCAGAACTGCCGGCATTGACATAGGATCACTCCCCTTCAGTGCCTCGGCAATAATCAGTCCGGTATTATACTCATAATCATCTGCTGTCTCCTTTTCAGTAAGCTTTCTTGTGACGGGAACAGCACCGTAAAAATGATCAGCGTGTGTTGTGCCCAGGCATGGTATCGGCCTGCAGGCCTGTGCCCATGCAGTTGCCCAGGTGGAATGGGTGTGTACTATACCTCCTGCCCCCGGGAAAGCCCTGTAGAGTGCCCGGTGAGTGGGTGCATCCGTGGAAGGATTCAGGGTCCCTTCCATGACATTCCCATCAAGGTCCGTTACAACCATGTCAGCTGCCGTCATTCTATCATATGAAACCCCTGACGGCTTGATTACCATCAGCCCTGATTCACGGTCTATTCCGCTGACGTTGCCCCAGGTCATGATGACCAGGCCATGTCTGACCAGATCAAGATTTGCCCTGAATACTTCTTCCTTAAGCTTTTCGAGCATGATCAATGCATGTTTATGGTTAAATCCGCTGCCTTGGCATCAAATGGTATCAGCTCACCTCCAGGTTAAAGAAAAAACCGTTTCTGGTAAGCTGCTTGTATTTCTCAAGATTGAACCTGTAGTACCAGGCTCCTTTTTTTGAAGTCTCCCTTTCCTTATCATCCTGTTTATCAAGAAGCTCCATTGAGAGAATTTTCTTTCTGAAGTTCCGTTTGTCTACCGGCCTGAGGTAGATGGCTTCATAGAGGTTCTGCAACTGGACCAGGGTAAATTTTTCAGGCAGGAGTTCAAATCCCACCGGGTAAACTTTAACCTTTTCCACCAGTTCACGCAATGCCTTGTCTACCATCTGCCTGTGATCAAAGATCAGGTCAGGGAGATTTGAGATGGACCTCCAGTGAGCTCCGTTCTTCTTCTGTATCTCAGGGTCAAGGTCATGGATCCCAATGAGGGCGAAATAAGCTGTAGAGATAACCCTGGCACCCGGGTCACGGCTGACCTCGCCGTAGGTGTAGAGTTGCTCCATGTACAGGTCTGACAGGCCTGTCAGCGTGCAAAGCACCCTGCATGCAGCATCATCAAGACTTTCGTTCTGCTGCACGAATCCCCCCGCAAGCGACCACTGCCCGAGTGCGGGCTCAAAGCTTCTCTTTATCAGGAGAAGCTTGAGCTCCTTCTCGGCAATATCATACCCGAAGATGATACAGTCTACCGCAAGGTAATGCTTCGGGTGTTTTGAATAAATGTGAGCCATAGCTATTTTTTGAGAGCGTAATAGAGGTCATTCCATCTCAGCTCCTTTCTGAACTGCTCTATTTCACAATTTTCATCAATCAGCACATATTCAATTCCTGTCATATCAGCAAAATCAGCCATATGTTCGGCTGTGAGGGCCTGGCTGAAACTGGTATGATGGGCGCCTCCGGCATAAATCCATGCAGTGGCGGCCCTCTTCAGGTCCGGGTAAGGCTTCCACAGTACACTGGCAACGGGAAGCTTCGGCATCGGCGGGCATTCAATAACCTTCATGGTATTGACTATGAGCCTGAACCTGTCACCCATCTCAACAAGAGAAGCAGCGATGGCTTCGCCGGGGTTGGTTTTGAAGACCAGTCGTGCCGGGTCAGCCTTTCCGCCTATACCCAGGGGATGGACTTCCAGTGACGGCTTCCCGGCAGCTATCGAAGGACAAACCTCCAGCATATGCGCACCGAGGATAGCCATGTTCCCGGGATCAAGGTGATATGTATAATCTTCCATGAACGAGGTGCCTCCCCTGAGGCCCTCTGCCATGACTTTCATCAGGCGAACCAGCGCTGCAGTCTTCCAGTCACCCTCTGCCCCGAAGCCGTAGCCGTCAGCCATGAGTCTCTGCACAGCCAGGCCAGGCAGCTGGACGAGACCGTGAAGATCCTCAAAGTTGGTGGTGAACGCCTTGAACCCTCCCTTCTCAAGGAATGCGCGCATGCCGGCTTCTATGCGGGCTGCCTCTTTAACTGCCGGTGCGGCAATCACCTTTGCGGAAGCCTTGTACTCATCGCCGTATTGCTTCACAAGGGTGCTGATCTGCTTGTCTGTCACCTTGTTTACTGCATCCGCGAGATCTCCGATACCATATCCCTGCACCTCATAATCAAGTGTCACCTGTGCTGACACCTTATTGCCTTCGGTAACGGCAACATCCCTCATGTTGTCACCGAAACGGGCAACCCTGAGCGAACGTGCCTCAAGGGCGCCCATGGCTGCACGAGCCCATGCTCCGATGGAGCGAAGCACATCCATATCCTGCCAGTGCCCTACAACCACCTTGCGCTCCATCCGGAGACGGGAACAGATGAACCCAAACTCACGGTCACCGTGGGCTGACTGGTTCAGGTTCATGAAATCCATATCTATCTCATTCCACGGAATATCGCGATTGAACTGGGTATGAAAGTGAAGCATGGGTTTGTTCAGCCTCTTCAGGCCGGCGATCCACATCTTCGCTGGCGAGAAGGTGTGCATCCAGGCTACCAGCCCCGCACATGCAGGAGAATTGTTGGCCTCCATGCATATCGAGGTGATTGCACCGGCAGTGGTCAGTACCGGTTTGAAAACAACCTTTAACGGGATTATATCCGACTTGTCAAGCGCAGCGGCAATGGCTTTTGAATCATCAGCCACCTGCTTCAGCGTCTCTTCTCCATAAAGATGCTGGCTTCCCGTGATGAACCAGAGTTCAGAATTTCCTTTTTTCAACATAATGTAATTTTGCTTTTAAAGGTACGATGAAACCTACATGTGTCAAACAAATAAACACCTGTTTATATGAATTTCAGTCATGCGGTTTTCATCTTATTCAAGTATCATATAAATCCTGTTAGTTCCAGAAATAGGCATAGAATGCTATTATTACGGCGATGATAAGACCGGAAGTAATAACATCCCACTTGTTCCAGCTTGCCCTGGTAACAGCCTTCTGTTCGGCTGTTGCCGAACCCAGGGTAAGCCCGACGATTCGCCGCTCGTCAATCTTCGGTGTAAAGTAGCTGACAATAATCATTGTGATGATCACAATAGCGAAGTTGATGATCTCATAGTGCAGCCAGTTCGTGCCAACGAATATCTGGTAAATGGTGCCGTCAGGATTGAGGCTACCCTTGAATACCATGAATATGAGACGGAGCATTCCTATCGAGAATCCTGTCAGCAGACCCGTAAGACCGGCTGCCGGAGTAATCTTCTTTGACAGAATACCAAGGAGAAATGCTGCTGCAATTCCCGGGGCAAGAAGTGACTGAACGTCCTGCAGATAGGCATAGAGTACTTTCCCGATTCCTTTCATCACGGGTATCCAGAGGATGCCAAGGATGACCACCACAACAGTGGCAATACGGCCTACCTTTACAAGCTGTAATTCAGACGCATTGGGTTTGTATTTCTGGTAAAAGTCAATGGTGAAGAGTGTCGCCGAAGAGTTGAACAGCGATGCTAGTGAACTCATCAGGGCAGCAAGGATACCTCCTACCACCAGACCCTTAAATCCGATCGGGAGCAACTCCTTGACAAGAGTTGAAAAAGCTGAATCTGAACTGGCAAGCGTAATAACACCCTGCTGATTAAGGGCATAGGCTATCATTCCCGGAATAAGGAATATAAAGACAGGGGTCAGCTTGAGAGCACCTCCGAAGATGGCACCACGGCGGGCCTGAGTCTGGTCACGTCCTGAAAGCACGCGCTGAACAATATACTGGTCAGTACACCAGTACCAGAACCCTATTATGGCCGAGCCTAGCAGTACTCCAGTCCATGGAAACTCGGCATCCTTGGGCGACCGTATGAGCTGGGTCATGGTATCTCCGTATTCGTTAACCGGTACGGCACGGCAAATGTGCATCAGTTCATCCCATCCTCCAACCTTAATCAGACCGGCAATCAGGACAGCAATTGAACCGGCGAGCAATACCGGTGTCTGAAGAACTGATGTCCATAACACCGCCTTCATCCCGCCAAGGGTGGTATAGAGACCTGTTATCACCACCAGTCCTATTGCGCTTATCCAGAAGAAATCAATTCCCGCTATAGATTCTATGCCGAATACATCCTTAAAAACTACCCCGCCGGCATAAACGGTAACGGCTACCTTGGTCAGCACATAACTGACAAGTGATATTATTGACAAAACCGACCTCGACTCCTTGTTATATCTCTTTTCCAGAAACTCGGGCATGGTGAATACCCCGCTCCGCGAATAGAATGGTACAAAGAGCCAGCCCAAAAGCAGAATAAGCCAGCCATGCATCTCCCAGTGTGCCATTGCCATACCAGACGAGGCTCCTGCCCCTGCGAGACCGACAAGGTGCTCCGATCCAATATTTGAGGCAAAGATTGAGGCGCCGATGGCAACCCAGGTTGCGTCACGTCCGGCAAGAAAGTAATCAGCAGATGTCTTATCCTTCGAACGCATCGATAAAACGATGAAGACAATCAATGCAAGGACAAATGCCCCCAGAACGATCCAGTCAAGTAGTAACATGATTTCTTCGTGTTAGGTTAATTATAGATTCAATAATGGTATTTTCTTCTGTCTTAAAATGGAATTCCCTGATTCTGCAACATCCTTCTCACTGACCCTGCAACTTCTTCTACCCTCTTTTTCCCTGCCCTGCAATGTCTTTCTCACTGGCCCGGCAACATCCTTTACTCTCTATTCTCAATTCTCCGGCCCTGCAAAACTTCACGTTCACTACCCCCGGCGCCGCAAAACTTCACGCCCCCTCCCCGCCTGCACCGGAACCACATCCGCGTAGCTGCATATAGTGGTGCCATTACCCCTTCTCTCCGGTTGCTTTCACTTATTATTTAAAGAATGCAAGTTAAACAATATTTTAAATGTAAGATATACACTTCTATTTTTTTTATAAAAAAATGAAGCTTCATCTTCTCTTCATGTTATAATTCATAATTTTGCTGTATATCAGTTCAATAAACTGAGTTTCATATAAATCGAAACACTGACAGCCCGGAAGCCGGGAGAAAGGAATAAAGATGAAAATTATGAAAAATATTCTTGCGGTACTTGTAATGATGGCAGTGAATTCCCTGATTATCAACGCCAGGGAGGTTCAGGTAATACCTGACACATCAGCCGTAAGAGAGCAGAATGCACAGAAGGAGCAGGTAATGGAGCGCTCAGGGGAGCAGCAGGGGCAGAATAACCAGGCAGGGAAGCAGAACCAGAATCAGAATCAATCTGCTGGTAATTCTGGTCAGGCCAATCAGAATCAGAACCAGAACCGGTCTGCAGATAATTACAATCAGGGCAACCAGAAACAGAACCAGAATCAATCTGCTGGTAATTCTGGTCAGGCCAACCAGAAACAGAACCAGTCTGCAAACCAGAAAAAGGCAGCAAATAACAGCCAGGCAAAAGTACAGGGAGAGGGCAGCAGTTCATCCGGCGTAAAGAAGATCCAGGGGGCAAGGCCTGACTGGAGCAAAGCCCGCGGAGCCCGTCCGGCATCAGTTGAGAGGCCATCGGGTTCACGGATACCCAAGGGAGCCGGCAAACCCGGCGGAGCCAAAGGACCTGGCAAAAGGTAATAAACTGGTAATCATTGGGTCATGAGACGAAACCGGACATGTACTTACGCTATTGCCTGCTGCCTGTTGCTTCAGGCAGCTGCAGTCTCTGCAGTGGCACAGCCCGCATCAGGCTCCGGCACACATGACACCACAGGTACTGATGCCAAAGGCAACATCCATTCATTGTACATGGGCTCAGGCTTAGGCAACAATCTTCTCTACCTGGGTACAACCATGTCACAGGAGTGCGGTTTCGGCTATGCCTCAGCCTCATACGGGCTGTTCGACAAACTTTACCTTTCCGCTGCAGGCTACACCGTAAGCAGCTTCAAGCCATTCACCGCCTTTTACAGCCTGGGACTCAGTTTCAACCACACCTTCAACTCCTGGTTCGACATGAGCCTGAGCCTGTCAAAGTATAATGTGGCAGCTTCACTGCGTGACACCCTCTTCAGCAATTTCACCTACGCTGATGCAACCCTGGGATTCGACTGGAGGATTCTCTATTCCAAGATATCAGCCGGAAGCCTGTTTGCCGGTGAAAAACAGTTCTATCTTCAGACAAGGCATTCGAGATATTTCGAAACCCCATCCTTCGCCAGGGATAAGGCATTCTTCTCGTTTGACCCCTATGTGAATATCCTCTTCGGCACCATGGTAAACGTCACTACATCAGGAGGCGTTACGGAAACCACCATTTCTCCGGGCTACAAGCCATGGAAAGGAAAAGGACAGGGAGGTGGAAATCCTCAGCCTGTAACCACTTACAGTGAATCATTCGGCCTGATGGAGATTGATTTCGGGATACCCGTCGCTTTCAGCTATGACTTCTTTACTATTGAGATCGAACCCGGTTATGTCATCCCCTTTTATTCCGATGAGGGGACTTCAGGTACCAGCGGTTTCCTGCTTATGGCCAGCCTCTTCTTCAGGATTTTTTAACTTTGGATCATGAATGTCCTTATCGTTGAAGACGAAAAGAGTCTTGCAAATGAGATTGCACTCTTCCTGAAACGGGAGAACTTTCTTTGTGAAATGGCCCATACGGGAAGGGAGGCATCGGAAAAGATTGCCGTCAACCTCTACGACTTCGTGCTCCTTGACCTTGGCCTGCCGGACTACAACGGACTTGACCTGATCAGAGAGGCAAAGAAGATCAATTCCGATGTCTCTTTTATTATCATTACTGCACGTGGCGCAGTTGAAGACAGGGTTAAGGGCCTTGACCTCGGAGCTGACGACTATCTTCCCAAACCCTTTGCACTGGCAGAACTGCACGCACGGATAATGGCAGTCGCCCGAAGAAAGTTCCGGATCTCCTCTCCTGACATTACCCTTGGCGATTTCGTTATGAAAACTGATTCAAGGAAGCTGATGTCCGGACAAAAGGAAGTGGAGCTGACCAGGAAAGAGTTTGACCTGCTCTACTACCTGGTAATCAACAGGAACAAGGTGCTTACCCGTCACCAGCTCTACGAGCATATCTGGGGAAACACCCTCGATGACCAGTATGACAGTAATTTCATAGACGTACATATTAAAAATATCCGCAAGAAACTCAACGCCCATGCTCCCGCGCCCTGGCTGGAGACAGCAAGGGGTGTGGGATACAGGATTAGCACTGACAATCAATGAAGAAGAGGGGCATGATGAAACTCCAGACAAAGCTTGCGCTTTTCAACCTGCTCTCCAAACTGGTCTTCTCAGCCCTGTTTATCGGATTCCTCCCGTTGATAATAGAACGCATCAATGTCAGGCAGACTGACAAAGAGCTGGTCAATAAAATGGAGGAAGTGATAGGTCTCATCTCGGAGGTGGGAATCGAACCCTTTATCCATTCTGACACTGCTGCAGGTTTCGGAAGCTATAACATCCTGAAGGAGGAGTATATAAGCCTGGAAAGGAGCTCAACTGATGATGAGTGGAATTACATTGACATCACTCAGAGAATAATTGATGATGAGGTTATTGACTACAGGGTTCTTCACTATTCCCTGAAGATTGACGGAGAGTCTTATTTGCTCGAAATCGGAATGAGCCTGGCCAGCATAACCTATGCTGCCAGAAACATCCGGAACGTGATTCTGATTTTCCTGGGGCTTTTCATTCTTGTCACGCTCCTCTCTGACCTGACATATACGGCACAGATACTCAGGCCACTGAGAAAAATAACGAGCAGACTTAGAAAGACTTCATTTTCCTCATTTGATGTCACTGAGCCACTGGTAACATCCACCGAAGATTTTGCCAGGCTTGACCGCGCCCTCAGGGAGATGATGAAAAAAATCAGCGAGCTGTTCAGTAAAGAGAAAGAGATAACAGTAAATATCTCGCATGAGCTGATGACACCGGTGTCAGTCCTCCGCAGCAGGCTTGAGAACATGCTGCTGAACGGGAACACAGACCCGGCGACAGAAGCAGGTATTGAAGAGTCTCTCCGCACGCTTCACCGGCTGAAGGTGCTTGTCAATTCAATGCTTATGATCGCCCGGCTCGAGAGCCATCAGTACCTGAAAGAGGAAAGCGTCGGAATCTGCGATATTGTAAAGGAGGTCACCGGAGAACTGGAACCCATTGCCGAGGATGGCAAAGTGACGGTCACACTCACATGTGAAACCAATTTTACGATGAAGAATGCCAACAGGTCTCTACTCTTCTCCATGCTGTATAATGTAGTAAACAATGCTGTCCAGCACACCCCGGAGGGTGGAATGGTAGATATTCATTGCGGTGAAAACTCAGGCAGATTTGAGGTTTCGGTTTCAGATACAGGCAAGGGGATGTCACCGGAACACCTCGACCGGCTTTTTACGCGTTTCAGTAACCGGCCTGACAAATCCGGCAACGGCACAGGAATCGGCCTTGCCATAACCAAATCTATTGCTGATTTTCATGATATTGCAATAAGGGTTCTGTCAGAGCCGGGTAAGGGAACACAGTTTTTCTTCTTTTTCCCCTTAAATTCATTATAGCTTCATTTTCACGGGTTTATTTTTGGTCTGTTATCACAGGAATGAACTAAAAAACAGAACAAAAAATGAAAAAGGAAATGCTATTGGGCGCTATAGCACTTTTGATCAGCGCAGGTGTCATGGCACAAACTACTGAGCCAACCCAGACACAATCCCGGGGAGATGTTGGCAAAGAGGTAAGGGAACAGGCCAGGAACAAGGGGGAAACTCAGAAATCAATGAATCATGCAAGAACAGCCTCCAAAAACAAAGGTGCTTCAAATGCTGTCAGGTCTAATCGCCCGGCAACAGTAAAAGGGACCGGCGCTGGTCGCAGGTAACCTGATATTCATGGCTGAGAAAAAGCCGGCGGAGAGATCTGCCGGCTTTTTGTTTTAACATGTGCCCGTAATATTCAACAGTCCGGTATACCTTTCAAATGACTGCTCGTAACTGCCTGATTATCAGGATTGATCATCTCTCCAATAATGAACAATCTAATTCATTGATCATATAGCTATTAAACAATGAACTACCGGTTAGTTACAAGAGATAATGCATCCTGGTGGCCAGGGAACCGGTAATCGAAGAATACCATTTTATGCTTATTTATCACTCCTGAATTGTCGTCAGACTTGAAGGCATAGGATACTACATGAGCTGTTGTGGCTGCAGGAACCATAGCCGGCGAGACCGGCCTGAAATATGCAACAATAGTCAAATTCTCGCAGAACATGCTCCCTGGACTGATAGCATTTGCAATTTCTATTTTCTGTGCCTATAGAGGCAGGGGCGCAAATGAAAAGGGACAGCATTACTGTCTGCACCTCCAGGATTATGTCAGCCCCTGACTTTTTGGCGAACAGGAGCAAAATCAAAGCACACGGAATCTTAATGCTCATTGTATGTGCAGATCATATGTAAGAACACCCTGCAAAATAACGACATTCTGCACGAAATTAGATAGGGGTACTGAAATGAGTTTCAGGTAAACGCACTAATCTGTTTCTTACTCTCTCAGTATAAGCTTAATTGGCACCCTGATGAAACGTGCCCTGTATTTTTCAACATCGCTAAAGACATCCCCGGGGTTTAACGAATTTACACAATATGACACCAGCAACCGGTTGTTTTCAATGTATTGCATATGCGCCAGAGCATTGTATGTAAAGACCCGTTTACTCGTATCAGCTTCGGTCTCGGCAGTATGATAGATGAATTTCTTGTTATGAAATCCCCTGTCCGGAAAATCTGAAACATAGGTATATATATCTGCCCCTGCCCTTTCTTGTGTCAGAAGTATGTATTTATTCCTGTGCCTGAAGATGCTGAATTGTTCAGAAACTGATATGTCAATATCCAGAGGAGCTGCCCTGCTGATATCCCTTTCCCACCCGGCCCCTGTGGAGAATTCCCAATCGCGGTACAGCGTGCTGCTATTAAAAGGTACACGGGCTGCATGTATTTCAGCTTTAGCTGAAAGGTTTCTCGTTCCGAAGATATAAACGTACCCGTTATCGACCATGACACAGTTGCCGAAATCGATCTGACTTACAGGGTAATCAATCTCAGTGCGGTGCGTTTCAAGATGCCTGAAATCAGGATAGCTGAATGACAACAGATCGATGTGAGATATCCTGAACGAAAAAATCATTTCTGCCATATCAACGGTTTCGTCATCTGCGCCTTCCGGAAGTCCAAAATTTATGACCGCAGAAGTATCATTCACCAGGCTTAGGGCAAAGACATAGATAGTATCATTTCTGATGAAGCCATGACCAGGCCAGTACCAGCGGTATGTGGAATCACCAGGCTCATTCACGGGTTCCATTAGTGTCAGGGGAGCATCAATTGTTCCCCTGACAATTGCCATGGCGGCGGTTTTCTCCTTATTGACAAGATTAAACGCATTCCGCAGCATCGGGGTGCTGGTATCACGGACCCCGCTCCTGACCTCCCCAATGAAACAATCACCTAACAGGAATATGGAAGAGCCATCAGGCAACGGGAAGGAGAACAGGCCATCAGCACCCGAAATACCCCCTGAGTCTGAATAGAAGACAGATCTGAATTCATTGTCAGGTGATACGGCTTCTGCCCCTGTTCCTGATCCCGGCTTGCATGATGGGCTGAAAAGCAATACGCCTAACATTCCTATGGTGAATGCTTTGCTTTGGATGTTCCCTGGTTTTGTCATCTGATCATCTTTTAAAATATGCATCATAAGTTTATCTAATTCTTCTATTTGTACCTGACTTTAATGAAACGAGGATGATAAATGGTGGCATCTTTCCGGATATCTTCCCAGAAGTTTAATGTGATGGTATTGTAGCTGACAAGGAGTTCACCGGGTTTTGAAAGATGATAATGTGCCTTGGCATTATATGGCAGCAAACCTTTTTCAGCATACTCGGGGCAGGTGTACACTTCATTGATCTCTCCGAATGGCCCTACGGGGCTGTTGCCGACACGAATGCCTATTTTATCAGATATGCCCATTACGGTAAAAGTCAGAAGGTACCTGCCGTCACCTGTAGGTGTCACACTGAGCTCGTTTGAGATATCATCTGTTATTGGCGCGATGTTCTCTTTTCCCTCTACCCACTGTTCTCCGTTCCAGAAGGCCCATCTGTCAGTCTCTTCAAAGTCAGCAGGCCTGGTTCGTGCTGCCAGAAGCGATTTCTTCCCCTCCGCTATTCCGTAAATATAAACGTACCCGTCGGGGTTGGGAGCTCCTGCCTTTCTGGTGTTCACAAAAATCCCGCTTCCAAAATATGTTCTTCCAAGCACCGGATGAATAAAGCCCAGGCCCGTAGGTATCTGTTCATAGACCTTTATTCCTTCTGGTGCAGGATTCTTTATTTTCAGGAGGGCAACATTGGTAGCTTCGAAATCAAAGACATTTGGACCTGTTTTGTGCACATGATATGCAAAGATGTAAAGTGAATTTTTTCTGGCATGATTGATGAATCCGTCGCCCAGCCAGAAGTACTCTCCTTCGGTGCTGTTACTGTTATCAGGAGTGAAATAGGTGGCCGGGCTGCCGTCACTGTTTTTTTTGTACTCAAAAACAATTGCCTGCCTCTCCGGTATGATACCTGACATCCAGGCAGTTGTATTGTTAACCATGACGTTGCCGGCTTGCGGCACATTATCTTTAACCTCACCGATATATGTATCGCTGAAAATGAAGAGAGTCTTCTTGTCTTTGTTCTGCTGATCTTCAATGCCATCAAGAGGTATGGAAAAAATACCATCGGCTCCAAACCAGCCGGAGGTCCGCTCCATCAGGGCGGTCCATTCCGGTGCAGGCTCACTGGTAAATGTCATCGGCTGCAGGGACTCAGACTGGTTCCTGGCAGCATCGCTGCCTGGTTTCGGATTGCAGCCGCTGACTATCACCACAACTGATATCACCGCGAGGATCCTGCTTTTCATAATTGTAAGTATTTCAAGAGTCATTTGTCCTGAGTTATTCCTTAACGTATTTTATGATCGCATCCTTCCAGACCAGGTATCCTTTCCCGTTCAGGTGAAGTCCGTCAATGCTGTATGCAGGATTCAACTTGTCATTCTCAAGCCTGAAGAGAGTGAACAGATCAATATATACCAGCCCGTTCTCTGACGCGATCTGTTTTAAAAGTTCGTTAATCCTTATAATATCGGCATTGCGACGGGTATAATGTACTGCATCATCAGTAGGGAGGATACTCTGAATATAGATCTTTGTATCTGGCGTTGAGTGTTTGATGCATGCTATTATCTTCCTGTAGTTTTCGACTATATACTCCACACTCTTACCATTAGAAAGATCGTTGGTCCCGATCATGATAAAGATTTTCGACGGACTGGATTCAGTAACTTCATCAAGACGTTCCAGGATACCGTCAGTGTCATCTCCGCCAATACCTCTGTTCTTGACGTGTGTGTCACTGAAGAGCTCCCACCATTCGCTATTGTCAGTTATGCTGTTACCTAGAAAAATGATTTCATTTTCCGTATTTGGAAGGCTTTCAAAGTGCTCTTTCTTGTGATAGTAATAAGCCCTGAGCGCCTGGTTCCAGGCTGCAAGGTCTTCGGCATACTTATCATACTTCATGATCGCATCTGTTTCTTTGGGCGTCAGACGGGTGCTCATTGACGGGGGTGCGTCATCAGGATCACTGCCCCACTTGTGGTTTGGCCGCGATCCCATTGTCAGTAACAGGGTACCTCCTTTAGCCAATTCCGACTGGCTGAACCAGGGCTTGTCAAGGACAGTGCCGTCAAGTGTGGCGCCCCTGATATACCTGTTTTTATCAGTTGTATTTTCTGCCAGGATAATGAATTCTCCCCCTGGATAGAATCTTCCATCGAGATGGATTGTTGCCTTCTTAAAAAGTGGACTGCCAATTTCATAAAAAGGTTCGGCTGAAGTGCCGCCATTTGTCTGGAAAAGCCCGATGGCGCTCATCACGAATAACGCACCTGCCTGTGCAGGATCAAGCCCCGGGGTGATGATACAGGCGTCTCCTGAGGAATATCCGGACATGATTTCACGTGTCCACTTTTGTGTCAGCCATGGCACACCTGCATAGTTAAAGAGCCATGCTGCCTGTAGTGGGGATTGTTCGATGTTGTATTGACCAGAATATCGGATCTGCCTGATCATATCGGGGGTGATTTTCCCTGGCTCAACATGCCGGAGTGATCCTTCAATGCTTTTTTCCAGCCTGTCAATGAATGTTTCCCGCCCGAAGGTATTAATTATTCCGCTGACATCATGTGGAGCAAAAACGGATAAATACCTGTTGTCGTGACAGGTTAAATTACCATAGCTGAATGCTCTTTTCGTAAATGTTTTATAATCTGAAATATTACTTGATACCTTTGCCATCTGGGAGGTGGCAAAATCGATGAAAGCATATTCTGATGTAGCAGCAGCCGAGTCGGTCACTCCGGTCACGCTTCCCGATTTGATATAAGAATCGAGGTACCCTGCTCCTGCAAATCCTCCCCCTGCATGAGGCACCCCTGGTACTGTCCTGTCGTGAACGATTGCTTTGTACATCATGCTTGTATCATAATCGCGTATACCCTGCTGGAAAGCGGCTCCCATCATGGCAATCGCGTATGACGAGGCCATTGTTGCATTATATTCAATGCCTTCCGAAGCTTCGGGGATCCATCCGCCTCTGGCATATAGTTCCAGCAATGATCTCACACATTTGTTTGCCCGGTCAGGATCGCACAGATTCCTGAGCTGGAAAAGAGCTATGGTACCTGTTCCTGCAGGATCACACCCGTAAACAGGGTAAGCCGGATCGGTCAATACCTGTACCTTTTCATTCATGTCAACATACTTCCAGTTCACATCACTCCAGGTTGTATGTCCGGCGAAAGCACGATACATGCTTGTATAGAACATCCTGAGATTCTCCTCGTCACCTCCTTCGACGGTTATGGTTTTTAAAAGGGTGTTCCATTCCTCCCTGCTCTTTTCCTTCACAGAATTGAAGTTCCACGCGAATGGCCCCAGTTCAGTATCCAGGTTAAGCCTGGCCTGCTCAATGCTTACGAGCGAAATCGCTGACTGAACAAGTATTTCTTCTCCTTCCGTGGTCCTGAAGTTCAGGAAGAGACCCGCATCTTCATTATCATATAACTGATGGATATCGCCTCTGTCACGCAGTATTGTTTCCCCCACCCATCCGTTGAATGATACAAAATCCTTGCTGAATCGTATTACAAAATGAATTGTGTACAGGTTGTTCTCAGCTCCCAGCAGGCTTTGCTGTGTTGAAAAACCTTCTATTTCCAAGTTGCTTACTTTTCTTACGCGGGCCTCAAGTATTTGATAACCGCGGTCAGTCGGTATCTGCAGATCTATCACGATTCGGGCTGTATCAGCTTCAGGAAATGTATATCTCTGGAATGCTGTCCTTGTCGTTGAGGTAAGCTCTGCCCTGATACCATAATCATCGAGAAAGACCGAGTAATAACCAGGCAGCGCGGTCTCATTACTATGGCTGAAGCGTGAACGGTAACCGGAGCCGGGCTCCGTGGGTTTGCCGGGTGTCGTCTTCAGTTCGCCGGTGACGGGCATGACCAGGAGTCCGCCCATGGTCCTGGAATGGATATGACTGAAGCCCGCTATGCTCTCAATTTTGTAATCGTATCCTGCCTCCCATCCGTTTACCTGATTGTCAGGACTGATCTTTACCATACCTGAAGGTGTGGTTGCGCCCGGAAAAAGTGTCCACTGTGGAATAGTAGTGCCCATCAGCGGATCAACATAGTCAACTGGTTCTTTCAATTCGACCTGTGCACAGAGTCCGGAACAGAGTAAAGACAAAAGAAAGGAAAGAATATACTTTCTCATAAGCGGTGATTTGTATGGGCTTTCTCTGAATAGCATAGAATAGAAGTATTTTATTCCGGGTTCATAAACCCGATAATTCTGCCTGTTTATTTCAGAAATACTTTCTTTGTTTCAATAGCACCCCCACTTCTCAGACTTATGATCATTATTGCAGCAGGGAGGTGGCTGCAGTCTATCTCTGTGTCCATTTCAATACTGCGCGACAGGTATAACCTGCCGTCAGTGCCGTAGATGCTCAGCAGCGATGGGGTATTGACATTCCGAATGTGAATGCTCCTGGTTGCCGGATGGTAAGAGATCCTTCCCTGATCGTAGCCTGCCGGTACGGAGCCTATTCCAACCGGAGTGCTGAACAGTTTAATGGTATCAGGCACGGATGCGACAACCGCGCCCTCAACGTCCAGCCAGTAGAACCGGCCCCTGTAATTACGGGTGTCAGTGTATATGGAAGCGAAGTTGGAAGTGTTGACATTGAAACTGACGAGTATCCTCCCGTCATTCTGAAAATGAGGATGGGCAAAGAGGTTATACGTCAAATTGACAGCTGGCTTCCTGATAACTGCAAACCGGTTTTCAATGCCACCTGAGGCTTTGGTGTTCCAAGGTCCGGTGATCTTATCGGCTTCAAGTATCCACAGCTCTCCCACCAGCCATATTTCATGCATAATCAGGTAAAACTTCCCGTTCTTTTCATAGACATAGAATGACTCGCTCATCCCACGGTTGCCTATGGAGACAGCATCAGCAAGATCATTTGACCATGTGTCAGACCCGGCATAAAACTCCCATGGTTCCTCAATGGATTCTGACACCCTGGCAAGATAGGGCAAGGGATAGGTGAAAATGCCTGCGGTGGTATCTTTTACCCCAAAGATATACGTATGCTGACCACTCTTGATGACACACGCTCCAAACCGGAAGGTAGAGTCTGTCACGGACTCGAACCTGGTGGTTGATATGTGCTCAAAGCCAGGATACTTGAAAGAGGCCTTATATGTCGTTCCGACCTGAAAGTTAAATCCCGGTGTACCGTAATCTACATTCTTTATCCTGATGGCAAAGACCTTTACTATGTCATTCTCAATAACAGCGTGTTCAGGCCAGAAGTAATCCGCTCCTTCTCCCGGAACGAATGAGGAAGGGTTTTCAAAAGTGCCGCCATACAAGGAGGTCAGGTCATCTCCGGTCTCAAGAATAGCAGAGTTATTGATGAATTTCGATTTCAGTGGATTAATACCGAATTCTCCATTTTTTTCTCCGATAAAGCTGTCACCGAACAGCCAGAGGGTTTTATCATCTGGCAGGGGAAGGGAAATAGTAGCATCAGAGGCAAGCCATCCTCCCGTAACACTGTTGAATTTATTGAAGTGCTCTGGCGCCTCCCATATCACAGTCTGTGCAGAAAGGCATTGAGGCATCATACCCAGGCCCGCTAACAGCCAGAACAGAGCTTGTTGCGATCTGATGATACACTTAGCGTTCATCTTGACTGCAAATAGGTTTTACTGAATTTGTTGATATTATTTCCTTGTTTTCTCTTTTATCATTACTGGCTTACCGGATCTGTATTTGATTGCATAATATTCATTCTGATAGTACACATGGTGCATGCTGCCCTCAAACTGAAAACCCTGGCTGGCTTTTATTGCAGTACCGTCAGGATCAGGGTAGAAACCGAAAAAGTCTTTGAGCATGGTCTGCGCAAACGCTACACCTGATGATGATTCCCTGTTACACCAGTCGCGCTCGGGGATCCTTACCAGCGCCTTTTTGTTTGTTTTGTTCTCACCCCACAATTCATGAGCCTGAGCCCATATTCCTTCGTATGTGACGGGCTCAACAGCATGGTAGAAGTCAAGCGCCTGCTGCGGGAAACCCATTTGTGTAAGAGCATCCATTATATCAACCGGCCAACCGTCAAAAGCACCGAAAGGACCATGATCAGCACGGTCAGATTTGTCAGCAGCAAGATCCTTGAGCGACTGTGCCCTCATCCAGTGATCAGTCATCAGTTCATCATAGAGGAATCCCAGCATTTCACTCTTAATATTGGCGGGTATATCGTCAGGGATGTACTTGCCGAAGAATGAAAAATCAAGACAATGGCGTACCTCTATCTTTTTGTTTCCGGGATAGAGGCTGTTCCATACACCGTTTCCAGCATAAAGCTGCAGGATACGTTTTACCATTTCAGAAGCCAGGACATTCAGGGAGTCAGCCTTCTGTTGTTCTCCGCGATGCTGATGGAGCTTGGCTGTCTCCCGCATCATCCATGCATAACCGACATTGAACGATGGTACAATATGCTTGTAGGTAGGAACACACTCAAGAAGGTTCCATTCATCATCGCCGAAATCAGCCAGCCTGTAAACATCATCAGTGCAGCCTTCAGTGCCATAAAGAGAAATGTTCTTCCAGTTCATTGAGTAATCATCAAGATGCTGCAGTACTGTTTTATCGCCAATTGTCTCATCCAGATAAGCATAATCTCCTGAAACAGAAACATAATCGCGGATAAGTTGGAATAGTGCCCAGTAATTTGCGGAATAGCCGTTCCCCACACCTTTGCCCCCGAAATTATCCTTGCCGTAGTATTTGCTCGGGTCTATCTTAATCCATGAAGAAAGATGCTCTTTCATCATTACAGGATCAACCACAGCCCAGAGTGTTGACCACAGGGTGATATCCCAGAAGAAAGTGATGGATGCGCCCCAACGGGGTCCGCCTGTAAGAAACACCTTGCTGTGCTCCGGCAGGTTGGTGTTTATCAGGTAAAGCATTGTCAGCGGACTGGTATAATACACTTTCCTCGCCACGGCGTCATCAGTAACAAGAATGGGGAAGCAACCCGAGATGAGTGAATTCCCCGGCTTGAATATTTCATCCCATTTCTCTTCCCAGCTCCCTTTTATCCCACTGAAAAGTGTATCAAAACCGGCAGACCAGTCTGTAACATTCTGTTTTATCGTTTCCGGATTGTCTCCGTAAGCCATGAGGTACTTTATAGTCCTCTTCTCACCTGGCTTCAGCTCATATTTCCATGAGGCTGTTGCTCCGCAATTGCTGCCTGTTAGCCTGTCAGGGCCGGTAACTACAGAAAATGATGTAATTGCCTGTGATTCAGTATCACGGATATAGACAGTGTTGTTTTCCACATTTGTGGTGAATTTTTTACTGTTCATTATATCTGCATCACCAGGCCATCTCATCTTTACTTTCTGCAACACCGGCTTGCCATCAACCAGTTCCCATGCCCAGCCCTCTTTTTCAAAGACATTTTCGCCAAGGTGTTCCCTGATGTTCTCTACCTCCTCATTGCGGTTGGTGACTGTGCCTGACATGCTCGGATAAGGGTACCACCACTGCCAGTCTCCTCCGAACTTGCTGATAAATCCAATAAGATCAAGTTCAAGATTGGCCTCCCTGGTGACGGTGTCGCTGTTGGTTATTTCAACCTCCCACATGACCGCATCCTTTTCAAACAGCATTCTCGTTGAACTTAGAAAGTCCAGGTTGTCAATGCTGCCTTTTCTAAGTGCCTGGTACGGCTGCCACCGCCAGGAATTCGCCCCGGGCGTCTTTCCATTAACCCTCAGTGTTCCTGTGTGATACCCTCCGGAGAAAGGTGCAGAGACAAACCAGCTAATGGATGTCATATCCCTGTTTAGCAGCGCCTGACCCCTGAAGTTCCTGATGGAAGGTTCCATTACAACCGTATCCGTTGAAACCCATACGCCAGACAACTCTTCAAGTGAAGGGATGGCATGGCTCAATCCGGTCTGGACAGATTTACTGTCATTGCAACCGGCAAACCCTATCAGTGCCGGAAGCAGCAGGATAAATATTGACTTTTTCATTTTCGGTCTTTTTTATGTTCTGACATATGCTTTAATAGTTGCACATAGTTTGCCTTCCGATTCACCATATGGCCTGATGGAATAGGCTCCGACACTTGCGGGGACAATGAAAGTCTCGGCATAGTGAATAATGAACGGCTCAAATGAATTATCAGGGCTTTCAATAATGATCTCGCGGCCTTCAACAAGGTTCAGCACGTTAACTCCTCCATTGGTATTATGATTTACTTTCTTTGAGAACCAGTGCCTTCGTGTTTCAATGAACTCTCTTTCATGCAGACCGGTTGATTCTTCTGTCCATCCGTCTCCTTCAGAGATTTTCCGAAACCGGTTGATCAGGTTCTTCCTTACCCAGTCTGTTGTCCTGTACCATTGTATAACATTCATTCCATGATCTATATTTATCGGTCTGGGTCTCCCATCAATGTCAACACGGCCCCAATCCCAGAGCTTGAATGTAAAAATATAGGTGGTGGCGCTGATTTCCAGCACGAGGCAGTTCTTTCCCGAAGCATGGACTGTACCTCCCGGAATAAGAAAATGATCATGCTTCTTCGCCGGCCACCTGTTGATGTACCTGACATCATCAAACATTGATCCGTCATTCTGCGCCTTATTCAGATCATCAATCATCTCCCGGGGATTTATGCCCTCCCTCAGGCCAAGGTACACCGAAGGATCCTCCCCTGTATCTAATATATAATAACTTTCGTCCTGGGTATAGTGCATACCGAACTTCTCCTGGATGTATTCTGTGACCGGGTGTACCTGCAGGCTTAGATTACCTCCGTCCATCGTATCCAGGTAATCAAACCTGATTGGAAACTCATCGCCAAATCTGCCGTAAACGGCGTCACCCAGCAGCTCTGCCGGATGTGCAAATACAAGGTTGACTGAAGGCATCTCGAAGAGTCCCTCTCCAAAATCAAGCATCAGGCTCTGTTCCTCGGGGATGCAGTTAAAGCACCATGAGTAGTTTTCAGGTTCCGGATCAAGGGCAAACATCTTCTTCATCCATTGCCCGCCCCAGATGCCCTGATCAAAGGTAGGGACAATACTGAACGGTGTGGTCAGGGCTTTTCGCAGTGACCTGCTGAAGGCAGAGGCTGTTATCATTCGGGGATCATCCATGTCAGTGGTGTCAAGGACGAAATCCCACCTGGCCATAAGCTTTTTCTTGTGCCTGTCGCACACCCTCCAGTCAACAAAAAATGCTCTCTTGTACTTTGTCTCTGCCAGCTCCTGCCTGTTCCTGAGACCGAGATTCCCAACAATGCCGGCCCTCATCCTCAGCTCTGTCTCCCGGCGTGGCATATCAGCATAGACAAGGATTAACGGCTCATCAGCAATGAGTGATGCACCGTAGCCAAAGACAAGCACCAATCCTTCAGTTAAATCCCTTACTTTTTCACGACATGAGTTCAACTTTGCGGTGTCAGTGAGGTCTGAGAAATTGAACCGGGTAAGGTATCCGAAAATCCTATCATTAGTGACATCCGGCCACGTTATCCTTTGCACCTCCTCAGGGGAGAAAAGATAGTCGTTGCTGGTAATAACCAGCTCAGGTTCAAGTCTTTCAGAAAATATACTGAGCAACTCGTCATAGTAAATTCCCAGGTTGCAATCAACCACTATGACAGTTTTCTGTCCGGAGACACTTTTTATTCTTCCGGATAATACACCGAAGATACTATCCCAACCCTTGAAATAGCCTTCGTTGAATTCCGCAACACGTATTACCGGTACTTTATTGAAATTAGGCTTAAGTATTTCATTTTCGTTAATTGTATCCTTCATTCTGAGTGAGTTTATGATTGAGGTACCTTTCTTTCTGAGGTATCGGGAATAGGACATGGTAAGTCTGGATATTGGCTGTTGGCTTTGCTATTTGGACGCGTTCCAAAAGTTTCCCCATCCTCACAAGATCAAACCACCTGTGGCCCTCCATAACAAACTCCCATTGCCGTTCCTGCAGCAAGGCATCCTTGAACTCCTGGTAACTCAATCCGGCAGCAAGGTCATCAAGGTTTGCCCTTTCACGTATTGCATTTATAGCGTCATAAGCTTCAGTGGTAGGTCCTTTATGAATTTCATTAAGCGCTTCGGCATACATCAGCAGCACATCCGAATAGCGGAGATAGATATAGTCAACGTCAGATTCTCCGTTCTGCCTGCCTCCTTCTGCCTCCTGATCCCAGTATTTCCTTATGAACGGCCCGTCAAAGGTCTCACCCTCAAACTCAGTGATAAATGTTGCTGCTTTCCTTTTATCAGTGTCAGAGAAGCTGTCATAAAGGATGTCCAGCGGCCGCTCCCATCCCTGGCCGTTACGCGTGCCATTTTCAGAGATCGTGGTTGGCATGAGGCGTACTATGAACTGGTTTGTCGTCCATCCTTCGCCAAGTGTTCCGCTGAAATTGATTGCCCACAGGATCTCGCCGGAATTTGCATTACTCAGCTTAAAGATGTCAGCATATTCCGGCTCAAGAGTGTAATGACCAAGCACCTTCTCAAGGTATGTCCTGGCAGAATTGAAATCCGCAGCATTGTTGTTCAGTGCACCCCTTGTCAGGTACACCTTTGCCAGTAATGCTGATGCGGTCATGCTTGTTGGCATGCCTGCAACCCTGTTGGGGAACGGGTTTACGGCAAGCAGCTGCTCTGCTTTCTCAAGATCGCTTATTATGCTTTCATATACATCGGCTACCGGTGTCCTGGCGATCTGGGTCTCTGCAGCAGTCTTTGTTGAGAAAAGCTGAAGCGGTACATCACCGAACAGCCTGACGAGGTCAAAGTAAAGCATGCCACGCAGGAAATAAGCTTCACCCTGAAGGTGGTTCTTGATCTCCGGCCTTGAATAATCTTTAATATTCTCTGATTCTTCAAGCAGGACATTGGTCGAATTTAATACCTCATAGCAGCCAACCCAGATATAATATACCGTTGCATTATTGACATCAAAAGTGAACTGTGCCAGATCAAGCATGTCGATTGAAGGACCCGTCTCATAACAGTTATCGGATGCCAGATCCTGCAAAACCCAGTAATTATTGAAAAACAGCCCCCCGCCGGTCCAGGTCCATGTGATAAGTCCACCGAACATGCCATCGGCAAAGCTTACCAGATCTTTCTCTGAGGAAAAGTAATTGTCATAGTTCAGTTCAGAACGCAGGTCCTGTTCCAGGAAATCCTGGCAGCTGCCAAATATTATAGACAGGAAGGTGAGGAATATGATTATTTTTTTCATTGCTTTGGATTTAGCGGTTAGAACGTTGCGTTGATACTGAACAGAAGTGATCTCGCGGTTGGGTATGCACCATAGTCAGCTCCCTTCCCAAAGACACTCCCTCCGAAAATGGAAACTTCCGGATCATACCCGGAATATCTTGTAAGAGTATACAGATTGTATCCGGTCAGTGACAGTTGGAGGTTACTTATCTTAATCTTGCTTAGGAGCTCCTTTGGCAGATTGTAGGAGAAGATTACCTGTTTAAGCCTGGCATATGAACCATCTTCAACCCAGACGTCTGACATTATTATACCGTGAGGCGAGGCATTTGCCCTCGGATATTCATTGGTCGGGTTGGTTTCGGTCCACCTCTCAAGCGCAACAGCGGAGTTATTCTGGTACCCGTCAAAGCTCTCAAGCTGGATCCTGTTGAAGTTGACAATCTCATTTCCGTAATCACCCTGGATGTAAATATCAAGTGAAAAATTCCTGTATGAGAATGTATTCCTGAGGCCAAATGAGAAATCAGGATTAACATTGCCCAGTCTGTAGTAATCATCAACTGTCAGTTTTCCGTCAGGGACTTTGTCCAGGTACTTGCGGTCTCCCCACCTTGCTATCTTGGACGGGAAGAAGGGTACTTTAGCAGGGTCTTCATCAAGCTGGATTATGCCATCTGACTTGTACCCGTATATCACACCTATCGGTTGACCCTCACTGATCATCGTCCAGTCAAGGATATTCATGACAGAAGTCCCATAAATGTTGTCTGACTTGTCAAGGTTCGTCACTTCATTCCTGTTAAATGAGAGATTGAAGCGCGTATTCCACCTGAAGTCGCCTTCAAAGTTTACCGAGTTCACTGAAAACTCGATACCCCTGTTCTGCAGGTCACCAACGTTAGCCCATACATATTCAAATCCTGACGATCTGTTCACCGGGAGATAAAGCAGAAGATCGGATGTGTTCTTCAGGTAAGCCTCTATGGTAAACTCGATCCTTGACCTGAAGAGACTGAGGTCAATTCCGGCATCATACTGCCGGGTGACCTCCCATTTCAGGTCATTGTTCTGAAGAGAATAGACGTATGTCCCGATAACCTCAGCACCCGGGCCTTCCCCATAGAAATACTGATGTGTTCCCATGAGGCTTAATGTGGCACCTGACGGGATGCCTTCGTTCCCTACACTTCCGGCACTAAGCCTGAGCTTAAGATCATTGATTGCTTTGGCATTCGCCAGGAAGTTTTCTTTCGAGATACGCCAGGCAGCAGAAACAGATGGAAAGAACCCCCATTTGTTGTCAGTTCCAAACTTTGACGATCCGTCAAGTCTCCCTGACACTGTCATGTAGTATTTGCTGTCAAAATTATACATGACCCTTCCAAGCCCTGACAACATAGCCCATGAGCTGTAGCCGGACATGATCGTTTTATCAAGCCCCATACCAAGGTTATAATATGTAAGCCTTTCATCTTCAAAGCGCTCAACGGCTATCTCAGCTCTGTCTGACACAAATTTCTGGGCAGTCTGACCGGCTAGCACATTGAAGTGATGCTTGTCAATTGCGAACTTATAAGTGAGGGTATTCTCAATCAGCCACGTATAACCCTGGATGTTGACATTAGATCCTTTACCCTTGTCCTGCCCTCTTTTAATATAACTTGGGATATACTGCTGCTCCTTGTTGAAGAAGGCGTCGACGCCGGCCTTGAATTTAAACTGCAGGTTTTTTATAATATCCCAGTCGATATAGAAATCGCCTATCATCCTGTCAGTGGTGATAACTATGTCAGTTTCATTCATCTCCGCAACCGGGTTTGGGATAGCATTAATGGTATTGCTCTCATAGGTATAGCCCCCCACCTGAGTTGAGTCATTGACCTCCTGTCCGGGGTTAAACAACAGAGCCATTGCGGTCACACTGGAGGCTACATTCGGAACCCCTGTCGTGACTCCGTTGCTCACAGATTGCGACAGATTCAGGTTGACACCCGTTTTGACCTTTTCTGACAACTCAGTGTCAAGATTTACCCTGACAGTACCCTTATTAAAGTCAGAGTTGTGAATAATACCCTTGCTGGTAACCAGGTTTGCAGATAGAAAATAAACCGTACTCTCATTGCCTCCCTGGAGAGATATCTGGCTGTTTGATAGCGGTGCAATGCGGAAAATCTCGCCCTGCCAGTCTGTTCCTTCTCCGAAACGGCTGGGAACAGCGAAGTTGCTGCCATAGGCAATCTGCGGATAATATTTTCTTGCCTCAGTGACAGCATCATTACCAAGCTCGGCAAGCTCTCTCGCATTGAGGAGATCAAGCTTCTTCGCCAGTTGCTGCATACCGTACGAAAAGTTAAGATTGACCTGCAGGGCACCTTTCTTCCCCCTCTTGGTATTTATCAGTATAACCCCGTTGGCCCCCCTGGCTCCATAGATTGCTGTGGCGGAGGCATCTTTTAATATCTGCATTGACTCAATATCCTGAGGATTGATGCTTGATAAAGGATTAATGGCCGAGCCTTGTATTGTACCCGTTGTCAGTTCTGACGGATCGGTAATTATAGGGATGCCATCAATGACGTAAAGCGGCTCATTCGTGCCGTTGATGGATGTCGTACCCCTGATTCGTATTGATACCGGGGCTCCGGGCTTTCCTGAGGACTGACTGACGACTACACCCGATGCCTGTCCCTGAAGTGACTGGTCAAGCGATGTGATGGCCGGTGAATCGATCTCCCTGGCTTTCACCGTTGAGATGGAAACAGTCACGTCCTCCTTCCTCTGGGTCCCGTACCCGATCACGACTATAGCATCCAGCTCAGTCGTTTCCGAAACCATTGTGAATTCATAGTATGTGACACCTTCAACTATTCTTGTACTGTTTTTTGAGAAACCCACAAATGAACAGGTGATGGTTCTGGCAGTACCCTTGTCAATAGCCAGGGTAAACATGCCGTCAGCATCCGTCATCGTGCCGGTGGTTGTTCCCTCAATAACAACGGCGACGGAAGGCATTGGTGCTTTGTCCTCATCAACAACCTTACCCCTGATTGTCACCTCCTGGGTAAAAGCTGTACTTGCAAATAGAATAAATGCTAAAAACAGGATTGAGTATTTCATTTTCAGAAATTTACACTGATCAACATAAGGCACATAACGAACTTGCAGAATCTCACTGCCCTTTTCACAACAGAGAAATGCTCAAAATAGCCACGAAGTCTCTATTTCATGGCTGCCTCCAAGACACCCGGGCTGGAACTGCCTTCCAGGCAGCCATGAAAAGAATAGTAATTTGTACAATTATTGTATTGTCAGCAGCGATTGGCTTATGTTACTGCAACTAAGTGAAGCATTGGCATTGACAATTGCTTCCATCTCGGCAGTGCCATAAGGCACGAATGCCCCTTTTGGCTGCGATTTGAATTTATTCTCAATGTCAAGCAAACCCCAAACCTCCAAATCCCAGTACATGGTCATTTCCGTTTCACTGGCGGCAGTGATGTTATAGTCATAATACTCATCAATCGCGGTATCGCCCTGTTTCAGCCTTCTTACCAGCCGCACGATTGCGATGGTATCGCCATTGGCAGGGGTTTCTTTGAAAACCCAGTAGCAAAAATGATGAAAGTCAGAGGCATAATCAGCCCCCAGGTCTTCCTGATAGGTTCCGTCCGCACTGAATCTGTAGACAATGGCAGCATCAGCGGCTGTAAGAACGTCCACGCCCATCCAGGTACTTGCGGTAACCTTCCAGTCATATTTTACAAACGTTGACTTGAGCGAGATGTTTATGTTTACCACCAGACCTACTTTTTTCTGCAGGTCTTCGTCGTCTACCATCTCAAACTCAAATCCAAGTGTGTGCAGGTCGTCAAACTCCTGAACCGTATAGCTGAAGTTGTAAGTATACGTGTTTTCACTCTTAATGAGGTCAGCTTTCACATCAGTGCCTTCATCTCTTACATTATCAACTAATTTATAAACTTTGAACGACTTGACACCATCAGCTTTAATTGTTATCACAGCCGTAGCATTATCACCAATGTTCAGTTGGGGTGTGGCTGTCTGACTGATGGTCATTTCAGTAACGATATCCTTCTTGCACGAAACAAGAAAAACAGTAAGTCCTATCACCATAAGGGCGATTGCAGAAAGTAACAGAATTCTTTTTTTCATGATTTTAAGGGTTAGGTTTATAATTCAAGAGGTATTTATTTTCATATGTTCAAATGTATGAACATATATATATTTATCAAAATTAAAAAAAAGCAGATTAAAAAAGAACTGTTTTAATAAAAAAAAGTGGAGAGGTCCTGTAATAACTCAGGAATACTAAAGCTCTCTCTCACTTTCAACACTGTAAACAAAGCTGTCAGTACGGTAAAAACTCACATTGTACTCTATGGGTCTGCTACCCGGATCATAGACAAATCTCTTTCGCTTCAGGATCGGATCCCCGGTATGAAGATTTAACATTCGTGCCAGTGACCCATCAGCAGCAACTGCGCTTATCTCTTCTCTCGACAGTTTTGCAACTGTGGCATGTTCCTTTTCCAGGATTTCATATAGTGGCTGGTTGAAATCTTCTTTTCCCGTAAGACCAATTCTCGGATGAAAGAATGATACTGAATAAACAAAAGGACCTTCGGCACTGCCTCTCAGGCGTTCAAGCTTGAGGATAGTCTTCTTCTCTGGTATCCTGAAAAAACCGATATGTTCCTGCTCAGGCTCTATCCATGTCACTTTCAGTTCATAATTGATGATATCAATGCCCAGGGTCTTCATTTCCTGGGTAAAGCTTAACCAGTTTTTCAACTTTGTGTGTACTGCGGTATTGGCAACAATGGTACCGACCCCTTTCTTCCTGATGAGCAATCCTTCATAAACCAGCTTGTTGGTTGCCTGCCTGAGGGTGTTTCTTGAAATACCAAGTAGTTTTGCGAGGTCAACCTCCCGCGGAAGGAACTTTCCTTTTGAATATTCCGGGTCCCTTATCATTTCACGGAGAAGATTCTCAACCTGAATATGAAGGGGGGAAGAGCTCTTATGATCAATCTTGAAGTTCATTTCCAAATTCACGACCTTTCTGCTGTCTGGGGCAGAGAAGCTATTTGAATGCAAGATCGTCATTTTATAAATACAAACAATAATAAGCGGCATCCACTTATTGAAAACAACTGGCATCTATGACAGGAGGATTTTACCACCTGTTATTTGATCATCCAGGCGCCAGATGATTTGATTCTGGTATGAAGAAACTTTACCTTTGATATAAAAGGCTGATCAGCATGAGCTCACGTGACAGAATCATTGCCGCAATAAACCACAGGCAGCCTGACAGGGTGCCTGTTGACCTGGGGGCCTCAACGGTTACCGGTATTTCGGCTATCGCCTACAACAACTTGAAAAAACAGTTGGGCATCAACCAGCCTGCCCGTGTATTTGATGTTGTCCAGCAACTGGCAAATATAGACATGGAGGTCATCAACATGTTCGGTGTTGATGCTCTTGATATCAACAGGATTTCTGCAGAATCCGGGGAGTGGTATGAAGTTGAACTTGCTGACGGCAGCCGGGCCGAGTTTCCTCATTGGTATCAGCCCGTAAAAATGCCTGACGGCTCATGGCAGACATTCCATGATGACGGGACTGTTTTATCGAGGATGCCGGTTGGTGCGACATTCTTCGATCAGATGTTTTTTCCATACGAAAACGGATACCCTGACTCTTTTGATAACCTGAATGATGCTCTCACGAAGATTAGCTGGGTTGTTCATTCACATTCATCAAACCTCAACGACGAGGAGCTGAGGGAAAAGCTTATTAAACTGAAAGAATTATCCGGAAAAGCTCTGGTAATGTCCGGAGGTGTAAAGCTTCTGGAACTTGGGTTCTTCATCAGAAGAATGGATAATTTCCTGACCGACCTTCTGTTGGAGCCGGAAAAACTGTCACAAATGCTTGATAAGTTTGTTGAAATGCACCTCGCCGGACTGGAAAATAAGTGCGACTCGCTGGGTGATATCGTCGACGTGATACGCTTTGGCGATGACCTGGGAATGAAAACCGGCCCTTTAATGGACCTTGATACGTTTCGCAGATTCTTCAAACCGCGCTACAAAATCCTGTGTGATTATGTGAAAAAACATACCGGCATGAAGATCTTCCTTCACTCATGCGGCAGCATAAGGCAGTTCATTCCAGACCTGATAGAGGTTGGCATTGACATACTGAATCCTGTTCAGACCAACTCACATGATATGGATCCTGCCAGCCTGAAGAAAGAGTTCGGAAAGGATATCGTCTTCTGGGGCGGAGGCGTTGATACTGTCTCTGTGATTAACCATGGCACTCCTGAAGAGGTAAGGAAGGATGTTCTGAAACGTTGTGAGATATTTTCGAAAGACGGAGGGTTCGTTTTTGCTCCTATTCATAATATACTTTCAGAAGTTCCTCCCATGAACATTATTGCTGCTTATAATGCCGTGAGGGAGTTCAATGGTCAGCCCAATTGTATAAATGACTGAATTGCAGGCTATAAGGAAATTGATCTGGTTGCCTGCCATCACCCTGTTGATATTTGCCTGCTCCCACAGTAAGCAGGTACCCCGGACCAAAACGGTGACCCTCAGCACTGAAGTTGGCGAGATTCTCATCATTACCATAAAACAGACAGCGCCGCTATGTAATACATGCATTTAGGAATGTAGGCATATTGGTTAGTGGCAACCATACGCCATCAAATGATAGCCCATAATATCAACTCATTATAAACCTAAAGCTGCAATGCGGGTTAAGTATTGCAACCAGTTTCTGATCAGGCCGGGCAATGTTATATCGTTGCCGTGGATGGCCAGAACCTGGTCTGATTCTATGGTTCTGAAATAGGGAAAAATACCTGCCCTCTTGGTTTGCAGAGTCAGGTCGTTGCCGGCAAAGACATTACAGAGTTTTTTAATGGTACCTGACAAGTGAAAACAATGTGAATTCAGTTATTTGCCGAAAATAGCAGCATAACTACTCCGATAATGGGATGCCCTAATAAGAATACCATTTTATGCTTATTTGTCACTCCTGAATTGTCCTCATATTTGTAATCATTGATAATAAGCGTTTAACCCCACCCTCAACAGGAGGAGAGAAAACTGTTCAAGGCATGACTAAAAACAACAACGCACCCCTCTCTGACAGGTTCAACATAGGACAGGACTGGGCCTCAGTGGTTACAGGTTTCGTGCTTATCCTTTTCGTGGTGATTACAGGTTATGCTGTTGCCACCCCGTCATTCGGAGGAAAGGCAGGATGGAACTTTGATCATGACTTCACAGGTATGTTCGGAGCTTCGTCACTCTGGACCTCCCTTCTTTTTACCCTGATGATTTCTGTGGTTACGGCAACAATAGGGATGCTGTTGAGCGGCGAGAAGATCAGGAACTATTTTACCGGTTTCGTCGCCATTTTCCTGCTTGTCATCCTTGCACAGTTTGTCTCGTCATTTGCCGGTTTTAAAAATCTCGGACTGGAGACAGTGCTCTTCTCCCTTATCATAGGCCTTCTTATCGGTAACTTTATCAGGCTGCCGGAATGGCTTCGGTCAGGTGTGCAAACGGAGCTTTACGTAAAAATAGGACTGGTACTGCTTGGCGCCACCATCCTGTTCAGGGATATCCTCACGGCCGGAGCATTCGGGCTGATCCAGGCTGTGATTGTGGTGACGGTTGTGTGGTATTTTGCCTTCTGGCTGTCGCGAAAAATGAAGGTTGACGATGAGTTCTCCACCATGCTCGCCAGTGCCGTCTCAATATGCGGGGTGTCGGCAGCCATTGCCACTGCAGGGGCCATCAACGGCGACAAGAAAAAACTCTCATTCATAATCTCCCTGGTACTCATCATAGCCATCCCGATGATGATTTTCCTGCCTGTCATTGCCAAATGGATGGGACTCTCCGAGGTTGTCACAGGCGCCTGGCTGGGAGGTACGATAGACACCACGGGTGCTGTTGTTGCCGCAGGAACCATAGCGGGTGAGACGGGGCTCAAATATGCAACAATAGTCAAGTTCTCACAGAACGTACTATTGGGGCTGGCTGCGTTTGCAATCTCAATCTTCTGGGCATACAGAAGCAGGGGTGCCGGTGAAAAAGGCCAGCATGTGCCGGTGAAAATCATCTGGGATCGTTTCCCGAAGTTCGTTCTCGGTTTTATCCTGGCTTCACTGGTCTTCTCATTCATCCTCAGTCCCGGGATGGCAGAGTCGTCAGGAAAGGTCATCAAATCATTCAGCACCTTCTGGTTTAACCTGGCATTTATAAGTATCGGGCTGGAAACCAGATTTGCCGATTTCAAACAAATGGAAAGCAGGAAGCCCTTCTATAGCTTCCTGATAGCACAGACCTTCAACATAATATTTACCCTGGGAGTCTCCTGCCTGCTGTTCCAGCTAATAAATACCAACATAAAATGAATAAAGTAAGAAACATTATCTTTTTGCTGATTACCAGCGCCATTATGGCATTAAGCTCCTGCGATGGAAAGAAAGAGGTGATTATCAATACCGGGTTTGGTGAGATACACGTTGCTCTGGATCTGCAGAATGCCCCTGTCACTTCCGCCAATTTTCTAAGGTATGTTGATGCCGGCCTGTTTGACAGTGCATGCTTTTACAGGGTTGTCAGAACTGACAACCAGCAGAATGATTCGATACGCATTGCAGTTATCCAGGGCGGGCGGTACAATCAGGAAGAAACCGGCGGGTTCCCTCCGATAGCCCATGAAACAACGGAGATGACCGGAATCAGGCACCTCAACGGTACAATCTCAATGGCAAGGTGGACTCCCGGAACAGCCACATCGGAGTTCTTTATCTGCGTGGGTGATCAGCCTGAACTTGACTACGGAGCCAAAAGGAATCCTGACGGTCAGGGCTTTGCCGCCTTCGGTCAGGTAACGAAGGGGATGGATGTGGTCATGAAGATTCACAGCATTGAGGCCCCTGCACAGTACCTCGACAAACCGATTCTGATATACAGCATCAAGCGCAAATAGTAATTGTTGCAGCAGCAGCTTCTGACAGTATCACGGGTTTATCAGGGAGGAGAGATATCCATACTACTTTAAATTGCCGAAGAACAGGCAAAGGCCGCTATATTGTTCATCAGGGAAGAAAGATATCCATACTGCTCCGGGCTTGCAGGATTGGGATTCACTGATATCTTTGTCTGTGAAAAACTGCTGACAGAGCGTTATATAAAAACATGTCCGATGAAATACGTAGGAGCACACATAAGTGCCTCAGGCGGGGTAGAAAATGCACCCCTTAATGCTCATAATATAGGAGCAAAGGCTTTCGCTTTCTTTACAAAAAATCAGCGACAATGGGTGGCACCGCCTCTCACCACGAAGAGTATTGAAGGGTTTCGCAAAAGATGCGAAGAGTATGACTTCAGACCTCACCAGATCCTGCCACATGACAGTTATCTGATAAACCTTGGGAATCCTGATCCGGAAGGACTGGGACGCTCACGCCACTCCTTTATTGATGAGATGAAGAGATGTGAACTGCTGGGGCTTGACAGGCTGAACTTCCACCCGGGAAGCCACCTGGGCAAGATGACAGAAGAGGAGTGCCTTGACCTGATAGCTGAATCGGTAAATATTGCCCTTGACAAAACCGCTGGTGTCATAGCGGTAATAGAGAACACGGCAGGGCAGGGAACAAACCTGGGCTACCGTTTTGAACACCTCCGTCATATAATTGACAGAGTAGATGACAAAAGCAGGGTGGGAGTGTGTATAGACACCTGCCATGCATTCACCTCAGGATATGACCTCTCAAACGAAGAGGGTTTTAAAAGGGTCTTTAACGAATTTGAAAGGGTGGTCGGATTCAATTATCTGAAAGGAATGCACCTGAATGATTCAAAGAAACCGTTCGGATCTCGTGTTGACAGGCATGACAACCTGGGAAAAGGCGTACTGGGTAATGAGGTGTTCAGACTGATAATGAATGACCCCCGCTTTGACGGCATGCCGCTTATCCTTGAGACTCCCGATGAGGAGTTGTGGGCCGAGGAGATAAAATACCTTTACTCTCTTCAGAACAGGTAAACCTCTTCGCTCCGCGTTATTATTGACCGGTTATCAGCCCTGGGGCTGATGCCTGGCAGATAATCCGGTCATCTGAATGATATTTCCTTTTTACGCTTTTTTTTACCTTTGTCGCCGGCAATGATCCTTTCAGGATTATCAGAGCCGGGAAGCGTGCCATTTATGACAAATTACATTATTCTTGCCCTTTGTGTGATTATCATTCTCTCCTATCTGTTTGACATTTCAAGCAGATACTCGAGGATTCCGGGGATTATCCTGCTTATAGGCCTTGGTATTGCCCTGCAACTGATATCCCTGTCAACAGGTTTTAATATTCCCAACCTGAAACCCATATTGCCAGTGATCGGGACACTGGGACTGGTGATGATAGTGCTTGATGCCAGCCTTGACCTGAAGCTCGAAAAGAAAAAGTCCAGGGTTCTTATCAACACCGTATCGTCAGCCCTTGTATTGCTTGTCCTGGTGGTTACGGCAGGATCACTGGTGCTTGTAAAAGTCTTTGGCCATACCCCGATTTATGCAGTGCTGAACATGATACCCCTCGGAATAATCAGCAGTGCTGCGGCAATTCCCTCTGCTGAAGGATTGAGTTCCAAAGAGAAGGAGTTTATTGTTTATGAAAGCTCCTTCTCAGATATTCTGGGTATCATGGCCTTTGACTTTATACTTTTGGGTCAGTCTGAGATGAGCGTAGGGGTTGGCAATTTTCTGATCGCCGGCTTTATGACAATAGTGATTGCTGCTGTCACTACGGTAGGTCTTGCATGGTTGTTGCATAAAGCAAATTATCATGTCAATTATGTAATAATAATGACATTCGTCGTACTCGTATATGTACTGGCTGAACTGTACCATCTCCCTGCTCTTCTGCTGGTTCTGGTTTTCGGGCTCGCTCTCTCCAACAACAGAATAGTTGAAAACACATTTATCAGCAGATATATTGAATTTGGCAAATTCAACCGTGATCTGAATGCTTTCAGAAGAATTCTCGGGGAGTTGACTTTCCTGGTGAGATCATTCTTTTTTATAATATTTGGTTATTACACCTCCGTGGAGGGTGTCTTCTACCCGGAGAACCTGATTACAGCATTCATCATTACTGCCGGAATACTGCTTATCAGATGGCTATTTTTCTATTACATATTGCGTATTAAAAGCCTGCCCCTGGTTCTTTTTGCCCCGCGTGGACTGATCACCATCCTTCTCTTCCTCAGTATTCCTGCTGCATACATGATCCCCGAAATAAACACCGAAGTCATTACACTGGTGATTCTTATGACACTCCTTGCAATGATGCTGGGCAATATAATCTCTCCACGAAAGGCTAAAATGGTAGTATCAGCCGCTAAAACAGATCATCAGGAAACTGATTGTGAAAACCAGTCACATAATAATCTCCCGGAGGAACTAAAATAAATATGGCTTTCATATCACCTGCTCCTTTGGGTGGGAGTGAGCACACGGCTTTTTGCCCAGCCTGCGCACACTGCCTTTTGCCCTGCCTGAGTACGCGACTTTTTGCCCTGCCTGAGTACGCGACTTTTTGCCCTGCCTGAGTACGCGACTTTTTGCCCCGCCTGAGCACACAGCCTTTTATCCCGCCTGAGCCAGCCGGCACGGGCTGAGAGGTCACTTGGGAGAATGGACAAAAGCAGCTTGTCCAATATGAGTAACGGCATATTAGAAAGAGACAGGGGATGTTGTCATCCCCTGCCATATCACATATAAAAGGTATCACATTTCTGTGACACATGAACGGCAGGAACACCTGCCTTTCCCCTCTGAAGGTTTTTCCCGTCAGAACTAGAACTGTAATAATTGAGAAGATTGGCTCCCAGTGCTGAGTCCCGTCTGAAAGTTTTCCTGTCAGAACTTATATCCCAATGAGAGGTAAATATTTGTATTCTTTATTGAATAGTCCTCCTTTTCGCGATAGATGTTTTTCAAGCCCATATCCATGCCAATTTTTGCCTCGAATCCCTGGAGCTCGCAACCGATAGCCAGACCGGCGCCAAAATCAAACGGGGTAAGCAACCCATCTTCTTTGAAAAGGACAATGGTTTCATTAAAACTATCTTGTATCACTTCTGCCGCATCATCAAGATTCTCCCTGATCTGCTGCTTAGTGTCCCTTGCAATTTTCCCCGTGAATTCAAGGTCATAGTGTACCTTAAATACTTCCGTCACGCCGTATGCTATATAAGGACCTGCAGAGAAGTTTATACTGGAAGCCGTGCCTAATGGCAATTTGTAAACTGCATGCAGCGGCATCTCAAGATATCCCACCCTGGGAGTCACGTAAACCTTGTAGGCAACACTACCTTCTTCGACATTAGTTTTTATTTCAGTAAACGTCAATTTTGTTCCCTTTTCACTGTAGAGGATGGCAGTTTGTATGCCAAAACTGGGCGAGAACATGTATTCGGCTGTTATTCCTCCATGGAATCCGATTTTTTCATTCTTCCTCTCCTTGAACTCTTTGTTATCCGTGATAATGTTGGAAAGGTTACCTCCAATCCTGAGGCCTGCTTTAAATTGTGCATTCGCGGCAGTGGCGCCTGCTAAAAAAAGAAGCGTGATGATCAGTTTTACAGTTGTTTTCATCTCATAATTTTTTTAAAAAGTGAATTGTTTGCTTTTATGTAATGTTTAAAAACGTTTTATATCATTCGACACATCCGCGCAACCTCTATCTGAACCTGCCTGCCAGGTTGCCAGCACCACCGCCTGTTCCCGGTACCAGGGTGCCTTCTCCACCGCCTGTTCCCGGTACCAGGATGCTTTATACCAACCACTACACTATTCCGGGTTCCTGCTTTATCATAATCCCCCGCCCCCAACGTGTTTCAGACATCACAACCACAGGCAAATCTCCGTTCCGGACATGAGATTTCATCTGCTCCCAAACTCATGATCAAGCCATGCCCTGCTTCGTACTACCGTAATAGTTTGCCATGAGCTGCGACATCTTTACACCTCTTAACAACGGGAAAAAGACAGTTTTATTTAACCAACAGCAATTACCCGGTAATTTTGACAGAGCCTCACGGGATAACAGTTAGTTACAGCATCAGACCATTATTCATAAAAATGGCTGCCATTCCCAACGAAAAGCTGCACAGTATTTTTCATATTCATTGAATGCAATAGAGTCTGGCAAACTCCCATTCTCTGCACTTTTTTACAACACCCACGTAACCTATTGTCCTGTTTCCCACACTTCTTTGCATCATCCATGCAATCTATTGTCCTGTTTTCCCATCCATTTGCACCCCGCGTAACCTATTGTAAATCAATTCTGTTTCCTGTACTTTCCCGGGACACCCATGTAAGTCATTGTAAATCAATATATGATTAACGTTTTGGGTGTCCCGAAATAACCGAATATATTTGTCCACACCAGGCCGAATAACTCCGGAAGTGCTGTTATTCAGATAATTAGTAAGACCATAAGGCAATATTAGTTGGTCACCTGTCTTCCGCATTTTCCCGGAACACCCACGTAAATCATTGTAAATCAATATATGATTATTATTTTGGGGTGTCCCGAAATAACCGAGTATATTTGTCCGCACCAAGTTGAACAGCTCTGGAAGTACTAGTATTCAGATAATTAGCAAGGCCAGGGGACGTTATAAAGTGGTCAGGAGCTTTGGTTCCGCCACCACAAAGCAGGAAATAGATTGTTTGGTCAAAAAGGTCCGGCAGCAGGCAGATTTCCTCTCCAGGCTGCAGGATCTCTTCCCCCCTGAGACTGATCAGATGATAAGGAGCGTCTTATCTGACCTGGCAAGCTGAATTTGCTCCATCACTAACTGACCATAAATGGCAGCCCCGCGAGAAGACCCATGAGCAAGTCATCACAGGGACTTCATCTGTTAAATGAATTATGATAATCTGTTACTTCCCGTCAGGATAGATAATCTATTCAAGTCCGGTCAGGAGCATCCTGTTCGTCAGTTTACCTTTTGCATCATATGTTTCCGATTTCACCACCCCTATACCTTTGCCAATCCATGTGATACCTGTGGCCTGCTGTGTTCCGATGAGCGGATAATCAGCTTCTACGGTCTGGATAATCTTAAAGCACACGAATTTTCCCATGGGTGTTTCCACACTTTCTGCACGTACGGCCCGGCGGTTGTAGATATGGAAAACCAGTGGTGGCAAATCAGCGGCATCGCTGCCGTCACTTATTCTCATTTTAAAGGTTGCTTCCGCATCAGGCAGTATCTGTCCGGGTGAAAGTTTGGAAGGGATAATCATGTCATTACCGGACATATTTGCATCAATTTCAGCATTCTCCAGCCCTTGCAACGGCATCATTTCAAGAAGGTTAACGTGAAAATTGCCGTTTTTGTAGCGCAATGAAACGGTAGCCGTATTTTGTACCTTGCCCTTGCTGTCAGTCTGCATGCCTGAAACTACCGCTTCCACACTGTTGCCTGACCGTGTTATTTTCAGGACTTCCTGTTTATTATATCCCTGTACTTTACCGCTGCCGTTGTAAACCGTGTACTCTATCCTGGTACCTTGTTTCAGAGCGTAATAAGGCTCGTTATTATCCCAGTCGGAACTGTTTTCTGCCGGCTCGCCGGTATCGGGCGGCTCAACAACAGGAGTACGCGAACCGGATTCTTTCCGCTCTTTCCTGATACTCTCTTCAGTTTTATCAAATGCGCGCTCCACAGCCTCATCAACTTTCTCTTCCACTTTCTTTTCCACCTTACGCTTAGCCGCTTCTTCAGCCTTTTCTCCCAAACGTTTCATCCAGGTTTGGGCTCCTGCGTCACTGATATTTCCAACCGCGAAAAACAGTGCCAGAATGAAAGTCAGTCCTGTTGTTTTCATTGTTGCTGATCTATGTATTTGTTTATACTACAAAGGTTCAGTATGTTTTTAAATTATTGCTCGCAACTACCTGATTATCAGAATTGATTCTTTCCCCCTCAAAATGAGCACTCTAATTTATTTATTAATTGCCTATTAACAAAAAAATAGCAGCCTGTTATACTAAAAACAGGCTGATAAAGATAGAGTTAAAAAGGCTTTTTTGACAGACAAACCTAACTATACTGTTTTTATCATTCCATCTTCCAGATGGATGATGCGTTGCCCGTAGGCGGCAAACTTGTCATTGTGTGTTACCTGGATAATGGTCATACCCTCAGCGTGCAGCTCTCTGAGTGTTTCCATAATCATTTCGCCCTGTTTGCTATGAAGGTTCCCGGTAGGTTCATCGGCCAGCAACAGTTTGGGTTTCCCGACAATAGCCCGCGCTATTCCCACAAGTTGCTGCTGCCCGCCCGACAGCTGTTGCGGGAAGAGATCTTTTTTCGCCACGATATTGAATCTGTCCAGAAGATCGGCAATCATTGCCTGACATTCTTTACGTTTCACCCCTTTATAGACAAGCGGTGTTTCAATGTTTTCATACACCGTCATCTCTTCAATAAGGTGGTATGCCTGAAAGATGAAACCGACAAAATGGCGGTGATACTCTCCCCGCTTTTTCTCGTTGAGCTCTGTTACATTAGTGTCATAAAGCCAGTACTCGCCCGCTGAAGGAGAATCAAGCAATCCGAGGATATGAAGCAGGGTTGACTTGCCCGAACCACTGGGACCCATGATACTTATAAACTCTCCCTCCTCAACTTTCAGATTTATGCCCTTTAACACAAACGTACGCTGAAACCTCGAATCATAATACTTGTCAATTCCCTTTAATTGAATCATCTGTATAATTGTTAATTGTTCATTGCTAATTGCACATTGCTAATTCAGCTTCGCTGCATTTTCTGTCGTCGCTCGGCATAGTTTTGCGAAGCAACACTTTTGCTCGTCGTGTCATAATGCGAGCAAGTTCGTCTTCTGCTCACCGACTTACCGCAAAAGTTCAAGCAAGCCTGACTCTGCTCTCACTCCTAAGAAAATTGCTAATTGCACATTGCTAATTGCTAATTGACTCACTCGTAACGAAGTGAATTCACCGGATTCTGCAATGCAGCCCGTGTAGAGTTAAATACCGCTACGGCACCCGTGAGCAGGAGAATGGCAATACCGGCCAGAATGAAAACCCACCATTGCAATGAAATCTGTACACTGAAGTTTTGTAACCATTTCATGGCAAGGAACCACGCTCCTGTCAGTCCCAGCACCACGCAGGGAACGGCCACTCTGGAAATATCCGAAACGAAGATGCGGATTACATCGATCACGGTGGCGCCATTAATACGTCGGATGGCAAGATTCTTCCGGTAACGGATGATCTCATCGCTCAGATAGCCCAGAAGTCCTATCACAGTAATCAGCAATATCACGAAGCCCCCGACGTAAAGTGCGTTTCGAAAACCTCTTTCTGCCTGATACTCACCCTCCTGTTCTGCAGCCAGACTGTAAACACGTGCTTCGCCACGCGGAATGGCATTGTTGATAATATCAGTGAATTTCTGCATGACATTGAGGTTGCTGCCCGTTCGCGTCCTGATAAGGATTAAAAAATTGGAAGCCGGGTTATTTTCAAAGACTCCGGCAAATCGCTCCCGCGGCCTGTAGAAAAAGACGGAAGGACGAGTATCTGTGTTGCTTATACTCCCGATGATCAGGTCACTGAAGACGCCGGAAATAGTGGATGCGCCATTGACATTGTGCTCTGTTATTTCAATACTCTTTCCTGCCACACCGTCTGTCCAGCCGTTGTTCAGTACCAGAAGGTCGGCTCCTTTCTGACTGATCATCACGCTGTTGGGAGCGGTCTCATCTTTTTGAAATGCCTGTCCGGAAACCACCGGGATGTTTAATATTGAAAAATAACTGTCATCCACATAATAAAAATCAGCTACGTTAAACAAATCTTTTTCCCTGTCGGGAGAAAGCACATTATTTCCCGATGCGCCGCTGATAGGTACATCTTCACCAAAGCCTGCCATTTCCACCTCCGGCAGCGCTTCGAGCTGGTTCAAAACGGTCAGCAGTTTGTGCGGATCCATTCCGCTTACCGAAGTATAATAAATATTCTCCGTATCATACCCGTGATAGGCATTTTTCATTTTGTCGTACTGCATACTGACCACCAGGAGCATTGCCATGATGAGTGCTGCTCCGGTAAACTGCACCGCCAGCAGCACTTTCTTCCATTGCGTACTTTTCTTACGATAACTTCTGAAAGCTTCGGCAACCGGTGTCTGTGCAAATACTCTTCCGGGGATATAGCTGACAAAAAGAATCAGCACCCCGAGGATAAGCAGTATTGGAATGATTACGTGGACATTGAGAGTAGATTTGAGGCTGTGGGCTACCTGAGCTTCAATAAAAGGCTTGACCAGCAGCATCAGTCCGAAAGCTACAACCAGCGAAACAAGAAATATCAGGGTGCTCTCGGCGAAAATCATCCCGTGCAGATCACGTTTTTCGGCGCCGTAGCATTTGCAAACGGCGGAGGTTTTGGCACGGTTCACCAATGTGCTTACCGTGAGCAACATATAATTCATCACGGAGACAAACAAGACAATAAAAGCTATAGCACTCAGGACAAATATCATCTCTTTCATCTGATTGGAAAAGTACTTCGGCAGCGATTCAAAGGAGTATTTTAAAACGATTTCATGCTTGCGTTCCAGTTCTTCGATATTCTGGTGCTTTTTCTGCATTTCGCGCACGGCAGGCGCGAGGCTTTCAGGCGTTACCTCTCTGGCAATTTTTACAACCGAAAAATAACGGTCATTCCCAAGCCAGTTTTCCGATCCGTCCCATATAAAATTGCCGATGGATGGCATTGAGATAGCCACATCATAAGTATAGTTGCTGTTTTCGGGAAGTTTCTCGAACACGCCGCCAATGGTCAGTTTCTTGCCGGGATAGTCTTTCAGTTCAATCATCTTTCCTACGACATTCCCGCCCATCTTATCGGCAATTTCACTCGAGACCATGCAGTTCATCGGAGTTTTAAGGATTTCTGATGCCTTATTCCCGGCCAGAATGGGACGGGGCATCAGATCATGCAGATATTCGTCTGCAAGCACAAATTCTCCGTTATAAGTCAATTCTTCTTCCGAAAAAAAATCCAGCTCTCCGATAGATGTCAGGCGCGTGGCAGCTTCTATTCCCGGCACTTCCGCTTTCAACCCCGGCGCGATGGCACCGCTCACCTGGGGAAAGGTCGATAATTCCTCGGATGATTTATCGAGCCGGGCAACCGTGTTGACCACATACAACCGGTTGGCATCGGGATAAAAACTGTCATAGCTGTAATAGTAAAACACTTCGGCAAACAAAAGTAATCCGAATGCCAGTCCCGTAGCCAGTGAGATTATCCGCGTAGTTGTATGCTCTCCTTTACGGAACAACTTTCGTGCAGCGATTCTAAAACTCCTCATCTTATATTCAGTTTGTCAAGTTAAAAGTTCATCAAGTGTAAAGTTAAAAGTTTGTCAAGTTGAAAGTTTGTCAAGCTGAAAGTTGAAAGCACTTTCTACTTTTATCTTTTCACTTTCCACTTTTCACTTTTCACTTTCTACTTTTATCTTTCCACTTTTCACTTTTCACTTTCTACTTTTATCTTTTCACTTTTCACTTTCTTCTTTCTACTCACTCGTAGCGTAAAGCTTCCACCGGGTTTCTGCTTGCCGCCCGCCAGCTCTGCCAGCTGATTGCCAGCAGGGCTATGATCACAATTACCAACCCGCTGATCAAATAATAAAATGGCGTGATGGTAACGCGATTTACAAAGTTCTGCAAAGCATCGTTCATTACCCAATAACTGACCAGGAATCCGATAAGACATGCGGCAAATATCCACAACAGTGCTTGTCCTATGAGCATTCTCAAGATTTGCAGCCCGGTACTTCCCACTATTTTTCTAATACCTATCTCTTTAGTGCGCCGGTTCACGTTTAGCAACGAAAGTGCAACCAATCCTGATATGCACAGCAAAATAGCCAGGAGTGTTCCTGTACCAACCATTTTCAGTGTTTTCTCTTCTTCTTTGAATTTTCCGGCATAAAAGTCACTTACACTGTAGCTTTCGAGTACATACGTTTCATCAAATTTTTTGAAAATGGATGCGATTTGCAATCGTTGAGTCGCCGATATTTTTTGCATGGTACGCACGTATAATAATTCTTCGGAATAGACATAAGGGGTTAATACAAGCGGCTCTATCTCTTTTCCGGAATTTTCATTATAATAAAAATCCTGGACCACGCCTTTCACCGTTACCGGATTGCCTTTATACAGCACGCGTTTCCCGGCGGGGTCACGCAATTCAAGTTTTTTCACGGCAGCCTCATTCAATATAATTTCGTTTTCGGCATTTTCAGCAAAGAAGCCGCCCGCAACGAGGTTCATCTGCATTGTTTCCGCGAATCCGGGTGTGGCTCGATATTCGTTTATTGACATAGAGTTATCGCTTCCATAGTTGGCGATGTTTTGTCCGCTGGGAATTCCGCCCATCCGATGATTGGAAGTTGCTGCACTTTCCACGAAAGGCAGATTGAGCACTTCTTCTTTTATGCTGCTCATTTTTTCACTCAACACCCGGCTCGTGGCGGGAAATGCTTCCAGATTGTCAGGATTGAAACCCAAAGGAATGGATTTCATATACTGCATTTGTGAGTAAAAGATAATGACTGCCGTAAGTAAAAATGCCGTAATGCTGAATTGCAACACCAATGCCGTCTGAGTAGCAAAACTTTTACGTTGCACCTGTTGGGTTTTTCCTTTCACGCCCAATGCCAGGTTGTTTTTTGAGATCGAAAGAAGCGGGTATACTCCCGAAACGACAATTATTATCAGCAATATGGCAACCACAGCAAGACTTCCTTCGACGCTGAACAACTCGGAGATGGTGACTTTTGAGTTGAGCAGTTTGGAGAAATATGGTGCTGCCATATTGGTAAGAAAAACGGCAATAGCGAAAGCGAATATCGCCATAATGAATGTATCGGAAAGGAAGAGCCGTGCCAGTCCGGCCTGCGATGCGCCAAGTGATCTGCGCATAGCCACTTCTCTGACACGGGTGTTACTGTGCAAGACATACAGATTGATGAAATTGGCAAGTGCTATCAGAAGCACCAGCAGTGCAATTCCGGCTACCAGCCACAAATAGTTTGCAGTGACAGCAGGAACTATTTCATGCCGTGATTGCGTAAAAAAATGAACGTCTTTCAGCAAACATGTCTGAGAAACCGTGTTTGGTCCAATCACCTCCAAAAAAGGCTTCATCACTTCATCATTTGCTTTTTCTATTTTTTCGGATACAGCCGCAATGTCAGTCCCTTTTTTAATAAGGTAGTACGTTTGAAACTCCATATTGAACTGATTCAAGGGAAGCGTTTCCATCGACACCAGGAGTTCAAAACTGAAATGCGAATTATCAGGTAAATCTTCCACCACACCGGTAACGATATATTGGGGTGTGCCCCACGACACCATCTCCAACTGTTTGCCCACACAATCGGTTGTGCCGAAATATTTGAGCGCGGTAGTTTCGGAGAGTACCACCTTGTTTTTGCCTTTCAACGCATCGGAGACATTGCCGCGAATCAGTTTCTGGGCAAACACATCGAAAAACTCGTTATCGGTATATAGTGAGTGTACTTCCGAGTATGTTTCGTTGGTCTCTATGACTTTAAGTTTACTTACGCGGTCATTGAATATTTGCGCTGCAGCTTCCACTTCTGCCACTTTTGGCGGCACTTCGTCGTATGATTTACGTGTAGCAATGCCAAATGTGCCATACTCTCCGCTTTTGTCTGTAACATAAAGACGCACTACACGATTTTTCGTTGCAAAATGTTTGTCGAAACTGTATTCGCGACGCACATAACAAATCAGCAACAGAACAACCGTTAGCCCGATTGCCAATCCGGGAATACCAACATAAAGCAACAGTTTATTGCGTTTTAATCTCCTGAGAGAAAAAAGAACATCTTGCATATTATTAAGTTAAAAGTTAAAAGTTTGTCAAGTTAAAAGTTTGTCAAGTTAAAAGTTTGTCAAGTTGAAAGTTGAAAGTTTGTCAAGTTGAAAGTTTGTCAAGTTAAAAGTTTGTCAAGTTGAAAGTTGAAAGTTTGTCAAGTTGAAAGTTTGTCAAGTTGAAAGTTGAAAGCACTTTCTACTTTTATCTTTCCACTTTCCACTTTTCACTTTCTTCTTTCTTCTTTCTACTCACTCGTAGCGTAAAGCTTCCACCGGGTTTCTGCTTGCCGCCCGCCAGCTCTGCCAGCTTACGGTAAAAAATGTAATAGCCAGAGCTATGAGCCCCGATAGCGCAAATACCCACCAGCTTAATTCTGTTTTATAAGCAAATCCCTGCAACCAGCGTGATACAGCATAATAAGCAACAGGCGTGGCGATTATAAACGAAAGCAAAACTGCAATCACAAACTTTTTATTAAGCATTCTCATTACTTCTCCGATGCTTGCCCCGTTTATCTTACGGATACCAATCTCTTTCACCCGTCGCTCAGTTACCTGTATGATTTGCGCCAACAGTCCCAGGCAGGTGATTATGAAGGCTACGATACAGAACAGGCTCAGCGCTTTGGCAGCCAGCTCTTCTTTCTTATACAGCGTGTTGTAATACTCATTGTAAAACTGAAACTGTAATGGTTGCTCTATACCTGCCTGCTTCCATGCTTTCTCCATTTGTGAGAGCTGTTCATTGAAGTTCTCAGGTAACAATCTCACATTCAATGCACTATAGAAACCATCTCTATAGATAAAAGCCACAGGACCTATAAGGCTGTGCATAGAGTTATACTGAAACTCGTTTACCACCCCGATTACCTTCCGGCCGAACAGTTCCCGTCCCTCGAAATCGTCCCACCCAAGCTGTTTAAGCGTAGTTTCAGTAACAAGTATCCAGT